>Ga0209208_10007890_pt1 | contig 14310 bp, 4 predicted proteins | sample S1TSphfallax_3_FD_187694 | JGI IMG/M metagenome (GOLD analysis project Ga0209208, IMG submission 187694) | Host-associated microbial communities from peat moss isolated from Minnesota, USA - S1T2_Fd - Sphagnum fallax MG (SPAdes) (version 2) | ecosystem: Host-associated > Plants > Peat moss >...
ACCTCCAACATCCCCAACCCGTGGCGTTAAGGAGTTTGGTAGATTGGATGAGCTCCTTTGGGCTGGCTGTGAAGTTGATACCCTATGAAAAGTGGCAAGCTGAGTTAATCAGTAATGCTATTTCGGTAGAGAATCCGTTATATACCCTGCGACCATTTTTATTGGAGCGGTGGTCGGATCGGCAGTTGACGATTCCAGATTTGTATTTACAAGCTCATAGACCGGTGATTAGTTGTGAGGAGACACTGAAGGCGTTGGCGGGGAGTTCCATAGTTTGTCCACCCCTGGATGTTCAGTTGTTGCTGACTTACACCTCTTATTTGGTGAAGAGTGGTTTTCTGAGTCTTGCTTAGTGGGTTAGTGGGGGTATACTAAGTAACCGAGCAGAAATATTTACAAACTAATATCTAGTCTGATCTAGACTGGATAAAGGATTCCAGCCCAGAGTTTGTGTAATTAATTCTGCTCAAGTACTTAAAAACGGGTTGGAGCTTTATAAAAAACTCTTCCCCTGCCTCCATTTCTCCACCTGCTCAAGAACAGCTTGCCTTAACCAAGAAATTCCTTAACCGAGCAGTATTGGGTGGGGGTGGGTGCTACAACTGCCAGATTGTGATGGTGTTGTCCCTACTCCCACTGACTAAGGTGTTACCATTGGGGCTGATGGCTAATCTTCTCGATTAGCTAATTCTGGGCTTTTTCTCGAATGGTAGGTGCGATCGCTAGATTCCTGATGTGGCGATGCAGAAACTGCGGTTACGCCAACGCAGTACGCGGGATTTTGTATTGGGAGTTGTGTAGGTTAATCATTACCGTTTGACCGCGAAACTTACATCCCTTGTACAGAAGGGGTTTTCGGATTCGGGGCAATTTCATTGACGCGTATTGGACTTAACCGACCAGTATTGAGAGTTGTGTGAATTCCAATACCAGGATGGTTTGAGACGCACTAACCCTGTAAACTCTTGTCAGATAAGTTTTGTGTAGTTCTTCAGCCAGCCCTAAAAATCCTTACATCCAAAAAGTAGTGCGATGGCTTGAAGTCTGGGAAATTGAAAAGGTATATCTAGAGATTTCAATTGGTTATTGAGATAGTTCTCTGTTTCTTTTAAAAGTGTTAATATATCCTCCGTATTTATTGAATGTGGCTTAATATTAGCTGTTCTATCTACTTTTTCAAGGCTTTGATTCAAAGTCTTGAGCAGCTCCCAATCTCTCAAAATTACCATATTTTCGCTCTTATTTAAGTCGATTTTTATACCAACAACAATTTGCCGAATATTAGTCTGTATGCCAGTAACTCGGTCTAAAATTTGAAAAATAATTGTAACATTTTCTACCTGAGATAATTGGGTGATACAAGTAGATATTTCTAACGCTTGTTTTAGAGCCTGATTCATCAATTGGTGACCTATACCAAGAAGATAGCTGGCACTTTTTTTCTCCCGACAGGTACGATCAAAATGTAGGCGCTTATAGGACTTTTCAATAGCAGGCTCTGTCAACCAAACCTCTGGGGTGATAAAACCTATACCTTCATCAATACGTGAGATACGCCTTTTATTTAACTGAAGCATATTTTCAAAAAAAGGCTGTAGGTCAGGTAAATCGACTTGTGGCAGCAAGGAAGACATTTGCTGAAAATCAAATTTGTTACAGCTACCTACAATTTCCTTAACTGTTGCTACAGCATCTTGTCCACCAAACGTCGCCGTTTTGGAATCAAACCACTGATTCAAGTTATCTTTGTGCAGATGAGCTTCACTGAAAATTTCTCGAAATAGTTTGGGTGAAGTTGTACCCAAAACCAATTGAAGCAAGTCTTCAGGTTCTTCCATGACCTGTCCTAGAGATTGCATAATATTTGCAATTTTGTCGTTAAGCTTGTCCCAAATCCGGGTTTCTACCGTATCCGGGTTACGTAAATTTATTACCTCCACCGAGTGTTTTTGACCATAGCGATTAAGACGACCTACCCGCTGGTGCAATCGCATGGGGTTCCAAGGTAAATCCACATGAACTAAAGAATAGCAGTTTTCTTGTAGGTCAATACCTTCACCTCCTGCTTCTGTGGACACTAGAAACCTTGCTGAACCAGAATTAAACTTTTCAGCAGCATGATCGCGCTTTTCAAATCGAGTCCGGACTTTACCGTCATTTTCTCTAATGTCCTCCGCTCGTTCGTCCCCATTAATGAAAGTGACACAGTTATTGCCATACTTGGCTATGAGAGCAGACATCAATAGAGACTGTGTAGCTTTATATTCAGTAAAAAAGAGTACTTGCCGATCAGTAAAGCGAGTTTCAATAATTTCAATAATTTTATTTATTTTTGTTTCTACTGTTACTGCTTCAGCAGCTTTAATCAGTTCCTCTAGTTGTGGCTTTTCATCTTCCATAAGGTAAAGTTTAATTTCGAGATCGTCTATCTTTTCCTCTAGGTCATTCAATTTATCACTATCTATAGTCTCGTCATCTTCAAAAGCTTTTAGTTGTTCAAGTAGAACCTTTCTATGTTTTGCGTTTTCTAGCTCTTTGCGATTTTGGCTTATTCTTTTTAGTCTTCTATTTAATGCACAGTGAATAGCCGCAACCGAACTTGATGCTAATTTTTGCATACAGGTTAAAATGAGCATCACAGCCTGTTGATTCACTTTATTATCCAAACGTAAAGCATAGGCTTTACCTGTCAGTATGAACTCTGTCAGTTGACTGTAAAAAGCATTTTCTTCAGGGGAGTAGTCGTAGGTTTCCGAATAGACTTGTGTTGGAAAGAAAAGTTTCTTCCCAGTCATATCCGTCACTAATTGCTTGTTGTTCCGGATCATGACTAAGGGTAATTTACTCATCTGATGCTTTAATTTATCAGTTGAAAGGTTAGCCTCTAAAGGAGTAAAAAGCTCATCACGCAAAAGCTTTAGCAGTGCAAAAAACTGGTGATGTTTGCCTCGATGAGGAGTACCTGTAAAGAAAACTGCCGACCTTACTTTTTTATGATCATGCATCAGACGGCTCATTAGGTTATAGCCCAGTGTTGGTCCCATTTGCTCATCAGCGTTGAGGTGATGAGCCTCATCCACAATCACTAAGTCCCAGGGGTCAGCCTCGAACATACGTTGATGACGATTGTTATTATCTTTTCGTAAGGTTGGTAAAGAAGCAATAACTTGGGGGTGAGTGTTCCAGAAATCACTTTTTGGAGTATCTGCCTCAGTTGTGTAACGTGTTGTGCGGATGTCAAACATTTTACGCAATCGTTCCTGCCATTGTTCTACAAGGCTGGCAGGGCATAAAATAAGAATGCGTCTGACAGCATTCTTGTTGAGTAATGTCCAAATGATAAGACCGGCTTCAATTGTTTTACCCAGACCAACATCATCAGCTATTAGCCAACGAGTAGGAAGTTCTTGTACAACTTTGCGACAAACCCACAGCTGATGAGGAAGCAAAGTGATTCGGGCTAGAGAAAATACACCCCACATATCGTTAATAGAACGAATTGCTAAAGCTTGGATACGTGCTATTACTTCCAATTGATCATGCCAGTTTGGAGCAGCTATCGCCTCCTGGAGAGACGGAATCTGTGATAGGTTTGACTTGGCACATTCCTCAATGCCGTGTTCAAACCGAATAATAACTGTCTCCCCATTATCTAGAATGATTTCCCCGTTGCCATATTGGCCATGGCTAACGCGATCACCACGATTATATTTCATGTCCATAAGTTTAACAAACCCATTTTCTATAGCTAACCTCATATTAGCTGGGAATAATTCTCTTGTCATGCGAGATTACGAGTTGACAAAAATTAATCAACCATTCTTACTGGAAATACTATTCATCAGAAATATCTTCATACCAACCCACATCATCTTTAACTTGAAATTCATTCCGGTCTAAATCCGGATTTTCTGAAATGTACAACTCGAATGGAATATCAAAACAGTTTTGGAATATTGGATTTTCTGCAATCTCTAGTTTAGAAAATTGGTCCTCTAAAAATTGGTATATTTGTCTGGAATATGCGTAATTTGAATTTTGCAAGTCATGACAACCAAGCTGCATCATAATTCTTCTGACATTTGCTCTTGGAACAAAGCAATGAGGAAGAACATATTCAGTCGGATTAATGAGTTCTAGTCTCACTAATTCACGAATTACGAAATTAGCACCAATACCAATTCGTAAAGGTGGTGCATCTACTCCACCACCCGATAGGTCAGTTGCTAATCTTGGATTAGTTAAGTCATTCAAGTCGAAATGTCTTCGTATCCGATCTGCTCTCAAGTAAGAATCTCGATATTTATCTAGATATTTAGCAATTTGGTAAATACTAGGATACTTCTCCATCCAGTAGTACCACTGTGTATCAATGGTTAATGAGTCAAGGTAGCGATTAAGAACATCTATCCATTGCTCTGAATACTCTTGAGGATCTAACTCTGAAAAAACATTCCACCAATTTTTCTGTATACAAAATTGAACAAAATCTCTATGCTGTTCGTGTTTCGTACGTCCCATTGTATGTGTTGCTCCTATGAAAAAGAGCATTAGCCAAGCACTACGATCATTATTCTGTAAACCTTGTTGCAAATCTTCAATATTAATTGGGTAGAGTTGCTTATTGTATTGCTTAATCTTAACTTGATGATTTGCCTGCCACCACTTGTAGATTTGTTGGAGAAGCTCTTGTTCATCTATAATTTCATCATCATCAATCCCTATATCTTCATCATCTAGTATTGATTGATCAAAGACTTTACTCCAAGCAAGTTTTCCCTCACTTGCCTGTTGAGCTCGTGCCTGCTGATCATTAATTTTTACTATTTCTTGAAAACCGTCATAGTTCTCCATCCAGGTACCTGCGATAGCGTTTTTCAACTGGTTCACAAACATTCCCCTACGTTCACCTGATAACAGATATTTCTGCACAGCCAGTTTTTGTTCCTTTGTGTTAGCTTCTCTTGCCCATTGGACTAACTCTTCAATATCTACTGTATCTCGTTGCTCACGGCAGGTAAGAAAGAACTGTAAAGCATGATTGTTGTCAATGTAATAATTTGAAGATAGTAATCGATCATTGGGAGCAAATGCTGCTAGTGCCCGCTCCTCATTATTTTCTGCATCTTTTATCAGTAATTGACGTGCAGGAAAATACTTTCTACTCTCACTTTCAAAGTAAACGGAACTATCAATTAAAATTGAGTAAATCTTATTATATTCTTCTTGATGACCATCTTTCCACTCGCACAGTTGGTTAGGAGTTATTAATTGTCCTAATTGATTAGCAGTATCTGGGGTAATATGGTGATTACCTAACTCTTTTCCTAAGCAATCAGATAACCAAAGACTTTGAACCTCCATTTTTGAGTCAGACTCTAACAGATTTTGTACATATCGCCAAGTTATGTGTTGAACTAAGTGGGCAGTTGAGTAAGTTTGCTGAAACTGTTTCCATGATGCCACCTTTGCAAAGATTTTACTTTCCGCTAAGAACCCTCTTACTTCATACCGTACATCTTTTAGGCACACTAACTGATGGCAGAGTTTGTTGGGTAGGGCAGCATAGGAACTAATTAAAGCTCCCATACCATTAGAAAGTCCTCCAAAACCTATTTTAAGAAGATTAGTCACAGTCCCATCACTGGATTTGTTCAACCAGTCAGTAGCTAGGACTTCCCAAATGAATTCCCAAAACCTATAGGCATCAACACCCTTCAAATCCAGAATACGCTCTAGAGAAGACCAATTACCTTCTGCTGAATTTTTAAAAAGTTGGCAGAGCTTGTCTCCTAATTGCTTCCCTAACTGTTGGATTAGCTCGTGATTATGAATTGAGTTAGGATCAAGACGAGTACGTCCTGTAGTGACATCAAAACTGCCATTAATAATAAATCTTAAACCTGAGTCTTCTTGAGTAGGAGTTGTAACCCAAAAAGGTGTTATATCTTTCAATGGAGATTGTCCCTGAAGGCTATTCCCTGGCAGGACAATTGCAACAATTCCTGCTGACAGTCGAAAGCACAATAACTTGTAAGCTAACCATTTTCCTGATTGATTAGGCATCCGAATTTGTCCATACTCAATTTCGGCAATTCCCAACACATTTGTGAAGGACCAATCAAGTTCATGAGGAAAGTTATCATCAATGAGTTTACACTTACGAATTTCTTTAGCAAAAACTAAAAGTAAGTTAGCTTGTTGCCTAAACTCTCTAAGAATTTCTTCACTCTCCAATTCTATCTCTGAATCAATTGGTAGGTCAATTATGGTTCCATCCGTAATCTCTGAAGAAAGTTTCTCCTCGTCTAAATAGGTTCTTAGTTCCTCTAAAGTTCCAATATCAGTAATAGAAACTGGCAGAACTCCTCCACATACAATAAAACTTAAATCTCCACTGACGATTCTAGGTTGTTTAGTCACCAAATGAACAGTCTTAAATCCAAGTCCAAACTTACCAGTCGTTTCATTAGATTTATCAGATATATTAAAAGACAACATTTTAATTAAATCTCGATCAAAACCTTGATCTCTAAAATTTCGATTCTGCTGGTCAGGATGAAAAAACTGGTTAATAGGTCTTCCCCAATGCATTATAATGATACGATTTTTATCCCACTTAATGACATAGTATTGGCGTTCTAAAGGTATATGTTCTATGAATAATCTCAATTCTTTGACGGCATCATCAGCATTTTGAAAAAGCTCAAATATAATATTATTCAAATGATATCCATATTGTCCTATTTTCTTGCGAACTGATAATAAGACTTCTTTCTGTATATCAGTGTCTCCTTGAATTAAACTTTCAATTTCGGTCGATATCTTCTGAATTTTTTTCAAAATATTATGATATTCTACATCATTCCTATGACTTCTTTTTCCCCAATCACTCAATATAAACTCTTGATCTTCCCAGTTCTTTAATTGTTGAATAATCTTTGAATTGTTAACGCCTAATGTTCTTAACACATAACGAGATCCTTTAAGAATAAAATCTCTAGCAATTTCAATTTCTAATTGCTTGTGTTCATTTAATCTTTTCCAAACATTCTCTATTAATCGTTCCTTTGCTTCATAACCAGATCTATCAAAAGTTCTTATAAATTGCTTAATTGAATTAATTAGCAAATCTTTTAATCTATCTGGAGTTACATTATTTAGATCGATTTTTTTAAGAGTAATATTTTGACTTAGTTCTCCTACAAAAATTGTTCTAGGAATACTTGAATCTGATATAGGAGCATCAAAATATTTCCCTATTATGCTTTTGATTGGTTGTACTTGTCCGCTATTGATTTTAATATTGAATCTTTTATTTCTAAGTCCTTCCCAAATCAACTCACTCTGAACATCTTCAAACGGACGCCTTTGTAAATAGCTTTGAGCAAGATGTTGTAATTCCTTGTCAGAACCAGCTAACAGGCAAACAAATCCTCCAATAGCCTGTGAAGGCAAGGAAGCAAGCCAGGGTTTAAAATATTCCTCAAGTTTTTTTGTATTGCTGCTACCATGCTCAAAATTATTGGAGATTGAACCAGGATTATTAATAGGATAATTTTCCAGATTATTTGTTCTTGATAAATTATCCAAATAAGAAGATAAAACTCCTCTTTGAGAATCATCTAAGACATAACGTCTATCAATTTCATGATGAACTTTTCCATCACATAGTTTTTCAGGTGATTCCCAAATAGTTATTTGATTCAGTAGCTGAATTTTTGGTAAGATATCTGAACCGAAATTATTAAAGCAGCAAGCCATTGTCAAGTAGTTGTTATATAACTTAACAACTGGCGGATGAGGAGGATCATAAGTAGTTGCTAACCAGTTTAAAATTCTACATACCTTTGTAATATCTTGTATTGGCTTTAGTACCTTTGGAAAAATAAATACCTCAAAAGCATCTATATCGCAAGAAGCTAAGACTAAGACTGACATCTCCGGACAATTGTAAAATATGGGAATTAATTCATCTAATAAGCTACGTTCTTCAGGCAATTCCCCTAAATAGTATTGAGGTTGTTCTGCGATAGCTTCTCCTAGCGCCTCAAAGGCATCCTCCCCCGATGTATAACAGCTTTTAAGTTGGTCATTTTTCCGAATATTTAAATCTATATGTAACATACTAGGAGTTACATACTTCCAATCTGTTAGTTTTTCTAATATCTCCGTTGCTGTTGACTCTATTGCAGGAGCATAAATGACATACTTAGGAGATCGGGGTTGTCCTTTTCGATCTTTTAACCATAGAGTCATTTTTAGCAAATTCAAATTAGCATTACTAATCGTCTGCCGTCGTTGTTCAAAAATATCAAGCAAGTTCAAAATTAGATGAACATATTTGGATGGTTGTGAAGTATCCTTCAGTAAAAACTCTAAAATGTCGTTCTCGTACCAGGTCTTACATACGCAATCAATGGCTTCTTCTGGTATCGATATATCTAGCCCATCACTGGTAATATAGGGAACTTTTTCACAGTCAAAAGTGTCTTGTAAGGATAGTGTAAATGAGTTCTTCAGATGAGTAGGTAAAAGTATCACTCGTTCAGGAGCAATTCCTTTCCCATTTTTCAACCTAAGCCAAGGAATTTTTTTGAGTTGCTTTAGAAACTCTTGATCTGAGTTTACCTCCTTTATTTGGGGAATTAATCCTAAGAAAATTTGGCTATATCGCTGAGGTTCAGGTTGCTTCAGCCCAATCTGCAAGGCTGCTTTCGGGGTCCACATAGGAATCCAATCTTTTCGGTTAGTTTCACGAATCAAAGTGACGATTGCTCGCAACTCAGGGTAAAGTGGAAATTCAGGATTCTCCCGATATGTTATTTCAGTGATGGACACTAATCTGCCATTAGTAGCTTCATGGAGAGTCAGTCCCTTCCAAAGCCACTCGTATTCCGGTTTCTTGGCAATCTCATCTAAGACTTCCTTCCGTTCTTCTTTAGTTGGTAAATCTTTTTCTGTGAGGGATTCAGGCTTCAACTCTTTAATCAGGTTCTGTGGTAAGATTTCCTGAATGTTGAGAGCACTCCACAAATGTCGAGGAATTCTTTCTGCTAAGACTGAAGGCACAATACGCCATGGTTCCAAAACTTTACTAGCTACCCTACTCCAGACTGAGTTGTTCTGAGATGCAATATAGAGTGTTTCTGGACAACTATATTTTTCTGGTAGACTATGTAACAAAAAGCGGAGTTGATGGAAGTGTTCTTGCACTATTGCTTTCATGGAAGTAGCCTCTCTAGCAGGTTAGTTCGATTTTTGTCATCAGACAGTTTAGGTTTTTGGGATAGAACAGCAAAACAAGCCTTTTCATCGCATTCTTCCGTTGGTTGATCACAGAACTTATCAGCAAATAATCTATCCACTAGTACTAATGTGTATTCTTGTAGTGCTTTTTGAAGATCCGCTGCAGTTTTCCTACTCTTATCTGAGTCCAGAAACAACTTTTTTCCTTTGCCAAACAAGGCAATTTCATGGGGACTATAAAACTCATTTTTGCTAGTTTTGCAGTTAATTCCAGGAATAAACCTTTTCAAATTTACTTGCTTTATAAATTGATGTAAATCATCCCGATAAACTGCACTAACAACCTGTCGAATTAAATCAGAATTACTATTATCTTGGGGCAAAGAAGAAATTAACACTTCTGCGTCTTGAGCTGTTAATTGATAAGCAGTCTGTCTGCAAGGTGCTAGAGTATAGGGCAAAATCAAAACATTCACTGGTTTTTGATTCAGATTTTTTAATAATTCATTATGTCCGAAATCACAATCAAACCAGTAGTTTTCATCTAGTAGCGACACTAAATTCTTAAAGCATTGTCTTGGAATTTGATCATAACTAATTTGAATCAAAGCCTCTCTTAATTTTTTCTTCAAATAAGTCTGAGTACTCTTTGAGAGTGGTAAAGGAGTACTGTACAACCATGTTTTCAGAAATTCTAATTGCGTTTCATCTCTAAATATCTGATTAATACTCAGTGTATTTAAAACTGATATAATATCTGAGTCAGCCCAAGTATCAGGCTTACAAGATGGTATCAAGTTAGGTAAGTCTGCCAAGATTAGGCAATGCGTTTCAGCAATGTAAGACAGTTCAGGGAATGCTTCCCAATTTGGAATGCTCGGTATAGTTAGGATTGAAAGTGCTGGATCAACTAACTGCCAACTTTTCTGATTAGATCTAAGCCTATACACCCAATAATGTTGACTATATACAAAGCCCTGTAAGCTATTTTGACTAAGTAGCTTAGTTTGTTTTAATAAATTGCATATATTAGTTACTTCTTGCTCTAATAGAGAGTAACGACTACAAAATTCTTTTAGTGCAGGTATAACTAGAGATAATGTTCCTTTAGTTGCTAGTAAGCTGTTCCATAAACGCACCATTTGGTTATCATTTTCCGGTGTCTCTGGGTGAATTTCATCCTGATAAATATCAGACAGTGCTTCAATTGATCGTCTTCCCGAATCCAAGAAGAAATAGCCATGAAGTAATATTGTATAATCCCATCCTTCATCACCAACGATTTGTTCAAACTCTCCACTAGCTGAGTTTTCGTCAGCTAGTGGTAAGAACACTGCCCATTGTACTGTAAGTCTACTTAGATATTGAGCAGGATGACGAGAGATGATAATACCACAGTGAGGAATTGCTTTGTCTGGTATGCTCTTTGGCTCACCTGATTGATCTTGTGTAGATCGTTTAGGCCAAAATTTTGATTCTTTTAAGACATCCCAGAAATCTAGGGAATCTTCAGTAGAAGAAGGTAGTAGTACTTTAAATGGGTTTGCCGAGAGTACAACTTCATATCCGGTATACTCTATTGAGTAGTCAGTCAGAGAAACCTTTCCATGCAGTAGATGTTCCATTTCACTTACTACCGTTTCTTCTGGCTGGGGATATGTAAAACGCTGACTACATTTATCTAAATGAACCTGAAATACTCTTTCCAGTCTGTTTTCTTCATCAGGAAGCCAGTAATTTACTGTTCGCAGTGACTGCAACAATGGTATCAATGTTGCAATTCTGTCTTCCATGTCTCTTGGTAGGTGTTCTTTTATTGTTTGATCATCATAGTGATTGGGTAGTATGCAACGGTCTTTTAGAGAAGGTGAACGCAAGGGGAGCCACAAAATAAAGTATTCATCATATTCTTGATGATTGAGCAGTTCATTGCTATGCAAATATGCTTTAACTATTTCTTTGTCAGTATCTGTTAGTTGCCGCCAGTCAGGATGTTTTGCATCAGGAAGATCAAAATTAGTTGCATCCGCCCAGGGATTAAGAAATCGTCCACGCTCAGGGGAGCCAGACAATTTGTGGGAGTGTGCAATGTAAAAAAAAGCTTCACAAAAGTGAAAAATGCTTTTCTGTCCCAAGCCAAATTTGCCTATTTTGGCCGCATTGCCTGCATTGAAGTCTACTCCGAACCAACCAATTGCCTGAGCATCTGAATCTTGAAAGCTTCCATTGTTGACAAAGACAAGAGCTGGTTCACGTAGTAGCGGATGAGTTCCCTCCTTTAACCCTCGGATAATACCAATGTCTAAACGTGTTGCACCACCATCATTAGCATTCTGAATAATCTCTTTAATAATTGGGAAACCCTCTTTATATCGCTCTTTCAGTAAAGTTCTAATCTGGTTTACAATAGCGGCTGGAGGAACTGAAAAACCTGTACTCTCTCGATTCGGCATTGACCTACCCATAAATTATTTAGAAAATAAATAAACTAATTGAGCAGAGATGGTTTACAGATATTTCTGCTCACAGGCAACCCTCTGCTATTGCCAGATGTATGTAGGGGACTATGAATATATGGAACTTTATTACTCCCTTTACGTTATAAAAATTTATATGCTCTATCAAGACTTAGTATGATTACTGGCTTAGTAGCCGCCAAGTTATGATAGTTTTTTCTTCACTACCACTGATAAAGATGTTGCACTTAGACTTGATGGCTACAACTCTAATCATTGTAAAACAATGGCGTTGCATATTTTTGAAGTTTAGACAAAAAAATCTGAAAACTACCACAGTCACAGTTACCCCTATCTCCAACACCAAATTCTCTCCTTGGCTCTTAACCAACCCATTTATTAGCAACAACTACACTCAGTATAAGCTATAGTGCCTAATATTCACCAAATATAAGTAGACATTTCCGACAACTACGAGCTATGCAACTAGTAGAGCATAATTGACGATTACCGGATAATTTTATATGGTTTTGGCAATTCAACACCTCAGATGCATACACAAAACTTAAACGCTTGTATCCGGTTATCAACGATTAAGGGCTACTAGTACTCCAAGGCGTAAATTTGGTTAGGGTATAAATGACTAGATCAAAACAATTACTCATGGCTATATAACCTGAGGGGGTGACAACCTTTCTGAGATCCTTGGTTTTCTGAGTCTTGCTTAGTGTGTTGGTGGGTGTAGGTGCTACAACTGCCAGATTTTGATGGTGTTGTCACTACTCCGACTGACTAAGGTGTTACCAAAATACACCAGTCTCATTAATTGCTTTCCCCGTGTAGCCTATCTAAACCCCAGTTTCCGCACTTTAACTGTCACACTAAATTATTAAAGCTAGAATCTGCTCAGGGTAAGAGTTTCAAAATATTTAGTTCAGGGTAAGAGTTTCAAAATATTTAGTTCATTTGAACTACCCATCTTATATTCGCAATAAGATGATTTAATTGCGAATGTGGCAGTGTGCGATCGCCATAAGGTTCATTGCTTCGTTGATAATATTCAATGTGCCAGTTGGAAGTGCGGAATGTGAGATTTAAAATCGAGTTATAAAAAAGCCAAACGATTTAATTAGGGTTTTTGACTTTGGTACACATATACTAAAGTCCTACTTAGTTATTTAGGTTTTTTATCAGGACAATAATAATCTATTGAATGCCTTAATGTACTATCAACTACTGAATCAAAAAATACTGCTAAAAATATTATTTGATCTGTATCGCTTAAACTACTATAATCTAAATCATTTTCTGGTACCTTTATTTGAGTATTTAAGTATTCTCTAACCTTTTTGTATGCTAATGGATATGGGTAATCACGAGCTACTTGGGGTAGACTAGCCAGAATTAATTCATTCTCTTCTGGCTTATTATTTTCTATAGCTTTACAATTTAACTTACCTGCTGTGACAAAAATAGAACTATCAATAGTGTTTAAATAATTCTCCATATTAAACCTTTTAATTTGTTCGTTTTGTTTATTATGTACATTAAGAATATCTTGATGTATTTCTTTCACATATTTAGAATCATTATTTTCTTGATTTTGTAAAGTATTATTTTTTGTAGAACTTTCTTGATTTTGTAATTCAACATTTTTTGCGTAATTACTTGAGCAAGATATTAATAGTAAGCAGGTAATACTAATAAGACAGATAGCTTTCATATTCCAATTTCAAAACTTTACCTTCTTATAGTTCCCAATAAAGATGTCAAAGTAACTTCAGTTTCTTTAATACACATGATACATGATGGTTTAGGGAATTAATTATGAACTTTAACACTGTAACTTTGAATTATGACCATTTGCATATTTTCCAACTAAGGTCAATCCTATCACAGGTAGCACCAATAGACAATATTTTGGTGTATTTTGCTATAAATTAGAAAAGTTCATTTAGTAAACCTCTCCCAAGTACCCAAACCCAAGCGTGATCGCTCCCCACCACACCCCAGCCCGAAATTGGGGGATTAAAACCCCATAAAATACCCCTATAATAAAATTCTCTAAATAATCAGACGGATAGACTATAACCCATACGTGGCAATGGTTTTAGACTGTACACCTTTCGCAGTTTTCTATATAGGGCTTGCTGAATAAAGCTAGAACCTGTTCTAAATAAGGGTTTCAATCGTTTTTATTCCAGACAGGTGCAAGACTATGGTAAATAGATGTTCAAAATCCCTGTACTTTGGTAGAAAATTGTGGGGTGAATTTGAAAAACCAACACCCGAAGTCCCCATTTTAGGCACTGTGTGTCACCCAGATTCGATTTGTGGAGTTTTTCAACAGACCCTATATAAAAACCCGGGTGTTGACTGTTACTACTTCTATTTCTCAATACTGTAGCCAAAAAAAAAGTATAAAAAGAGGGCTGATGTAGTAGAGTTATAGTCTTCGACAACGACAACTCGAAAGCCACACACAACCCATGTCTGACATACTAGCACTGTTGCAATGCCTACTACCAGAAATAAAAGTGACGACAATGCGCCAGTTGAACCAGATCATCATGGCCATGTTAGAGATGAGCGGGCGAGTCACGAT
>Ga0209208_10007891_pt1 | contig 14310 bp, 7 predicted proteins | sample S1TSphfallax_3_FD_187694 | JGI IMG/M metagenome (GOLD analysis project Ga0209208, IMG submission 187694) | Host-associated microbial communities from peat moss isolated from Minnesota, USA - S1T2_Fd - Sphagnum fallax MG (SPAdes) (version 2) | ecosystem: Host-associated > Plants > Peat moss >...
AGGAAAAAGGTTCTCTTTTGTGTGTTTAATATATTCAAACTCAACTTGTAAATCATCAAAGAAATTGACAATAATGTGCCCTATAAGATAAGTGATGAAACATATGGGGATAAGTCCTACACCTTAGCTAAAAATAACACATAGACCATAAATATCAAGTATTTATAACACACTCACACAAAAAACTCAAAACCTAATAGTTAGACCCATTTGAAACATTCAAATTCAAGGAGGTCTATGGGGATTTTGTCCACTAAAAATGGGAGGGTAGAACGTTACAGGTTATATTTTAATTCTTCCATGATTGACAGCTCAACAAATATAAAGGTTTGCAACATATGTCGATTTTTTAATTTTTCAATCCAGTTGGGTCAAATCCTTGATACCTAGATCCAAAACCAGTGGTTTGAAAACTTGGATTTGGGTACTTGCACAACACTAGTTAAGAGTTCCTAATTTGTTAATTAATTTAACTATATAACAACTAATACCTAAAATGTTTAATACATATGTGTTATATATATAACATGGATTAATTTATACCCTATATTAATTATATTTATAATAAAAATTACCCTATTGTGGAATTAAGTAAATTATAAAATTTAAATGGACCCTATATTTTTGCTAATGTATTTTATAAATTTAAAGAATAATATCCCTCGAATCAAATGTAGCTAATTCATATAGGTAGGTGTATAAGTTATGTGATATAAATAGACAATATGAGAACCAAAAACCAAGTATATACAATTTCATCCACCATATAGGTGATGTTGATTTTGAAAGTTACAAATCTATTTCTTAAAAAGAGCAATTTTTTATTTTTTCACATTGAAACATCCCAAACCATGGCACGCCCCACCATGTGTTTTGGTACCATTGGAAAGCCCTTCACATAAGTAGGGGTGGATTGAATTGGTCTTGTAATGTTTAGACAATGCAAAAAAAATTAATTATTGAAAAAAAATCATTGAAAAATGAATATAATAAAAAAAATTAAAGGAAAATTGGGGTGCATTTTTGGAATTTGGAAAAATGTTTAATGAGTAGGATTCTATGTAGGTAATTGTGTAATTTTGAAACCTAAGGTAAAAGCAATATTGAATAATATTTGTCACGGGAAATTAAGTAAAAAGTCAAAATTCTAATTTAATTAATTGCCCACCATATGGCAAATTTTGTAAAATTCAATTCATCATTGGAATTTAATGAAGTGATTTTTTCATTATTTGAAATTCCATCCAAAGCCTTATCCATGGTTTCCAATATGTCAAAATATGTTGATTTTCTAATCTTGAGGTTTAATGTACATTTAATGTATTGCATCTAAGTTAATTTACATGATTTAGACAAAACAATGATGAAAAGGGGATTATTATGAACCATTTTATCCACCATTACAAAAAATTGTGTGAACAATGACTCCAAACTACCATGCAACTAGATGTCCATTGCAATTAATGTACAAATACATTGCAAATTATTCCCAGAAATAAGATGCATATGTATGGGTAAATCCACAATAAAACTAATCACACCCAATTCCTTTTCCAAAAGCACAATAGTAAGGAGTTGACACTGGGAGGTGACATAACATGCAACCATTGCACAAAAATTTATGTTTCAATTACACCTTTAATTTTACAATTCATTTTTACATTTTTGATTTTTTGAATTTGTTTTTAGAGTTATCTAAATGATATGGGAGGGAAACATGTAGATTGTGAATTTTACAATTTATTAAATTGCATGAATTTGAACAATGATCCCAAACCATGTAATCATAATAGTTTTTCAATTTTCATAATGTGAAAATTTCTTGCAAAAAATTGGATTCATTTCAAGAAATATTATTCAATTTACTCAGGACCTCAAAAGTGGTACGTGTGTTAAATGAATGTTTTTTCATCCTCAAATTTCAATAGAAATGATCATAATTTTATATGTCATTCTTGAATATGTAATTTATGTGAGAATAGTAAATCTTAAGTTGAGTTGAAATTTTCATAAGTTTGTTATTCAATAGTGATTGTATGTGAAGTGGGTCATTTTATCACATACTCACCCATATAAAATGTCATATTTGAAATTTAATAAGTTATATTGCAATTGCAAAGTAGTTGCAAGTGCCGCCCCTTTATGATTGGAATATGTGCATGCTATGTGATCTTGGTCAATGTTGTTTGACATTGTTTTACAAGTTGCATAGAAATTGTTACAATGAAATATGGTAAAGTTCATATGCAATCAAAATTCAATACTTAGTTAATGTAACTAAGTTTCAACTACCTTTGCAAATTTGATATTTTCATGGGATATGTAAGGACATGTGACACATGTTTATAACTTTTAGTAGATCCAAGGACTTACATTAATGCTTACCATGCACTTGTGTCTAATGTCAAAAAAATTATAAGAGGTGAACAAGGAGATAGTTGTTTTTTTTAAATTTTAAGTTTGTTAGTTTTTTATGAGGCAACTAAGAAACATATTACATAACATTCTTTTGCATTTTTGGCTTTTAGTTTATAGAATGAGACGTTCGAGTTATGAAAAGAAAATTTGTTTTCATTTATATAACATGGAGTGAAAATATGTCATTTTTTGTTGTTCATTTCTTTGTTTGAATATAATTTTTGAATATTTTATTTATTGAGACCAACAAATTTTTATTCTTGATGATTTTTTGAAATTGTAAAAACTTCTAGTTTTGGGGTGTATTAAGTAAAAATATTTTTTTAACACCTAGTTTTTTTAATGTATTTACAATTAATTATTTGTTGTTCTTGTGCATTAGAATATTATGTTGTTAGTTTTTAGACAATTAAAATGAATTATTGCTCATGAGTTTTGATGGTGAAAGTCTCAAAACATTCAAGTTCAATAGACTTTTATGCTACAACAATGAATTAGCTAGGTGAAAATAAGTTTACATTTACATGTACGAGTCAATTCAAAACCAAGTATTTTAATTTTTCTTATAACGTTTTATTTTGAATTTAAATAGTTGTGTGTAAATGTAAAGCTTGTAATATGATCATTGTATGATTATGATATGTTGTTTACATTAGATTTTGGTGAGAAGTTAAACATATAACAATGTTTTGTATGTTGGTCATAAATTGAAAATGTAGTTGCACTTATTCAATTTTCACAATATGGACATTCAAATACGAACCCCAAACCAACAAGATAGAAAATAAATATAATTTTAGTTATATGATGTGGTTATGACATGCCATGATATTATTTCAACAATAAGTTAATGATGACATTGCATGTACGTTGTTTTGTAGAAGATTTCCACTTAGTTTTAGAATATGGGTATTAAATTGCTTTTTGATTGCAATGAAGTTATTTTTACATTGATGTGCAAACATCATTTCACACTTAATAGCCATCAAAATATAACCCAACTTTTGAATAAAGACAAGGTGAATCTTTTAGCATTAAATAAATAATTTTTTTTTGATAGGGTGTTTGGTAACAAGAACAAGTTGTAACTTAACATTAAAAATTGAAAGAAAATACATACTATTAGAAAGGATCATGAATTGCAAAAATGTTCTTGAGTATTATATTTTCTAACACATTGAATATTAATATATACAATTACATCTTTGAAGCAAGATATTTGACATTATTTGTGCAGTGAATTTATGTGATGTGTTTCATGATGCAAAATTACCATTGCCAATTCCAATAGGTGCAAAATAATACCATCCACAAATGGACATTAGTCACAAAATAATTCCATCAATGAATTGACAAGTTGCAATTTAAAATTACATTAATTGATTCAAGTTAAAACATATAACCATTATCAAAATTCATTAGGTGCAAAACAATAATTTGATAATGTGTTAGTTGCAAGTTAATTGCAGTGAACATTAACAAAGTTTTCTCATCAATGAATGAATGAAAATTCACATAAAAACTTTTTTTGTTCATAGTATTTTGCACGAGAAACTTATATGGACACCCTAATTGTAATATAGTTGGATTTAGTTGTAGAAAATCAAAAATATTTTCAATAAATATATAGTTTCATGTATGGTGAGTTTTTTCCAATGCAATTTGTGCAATTCATTCAATTTCATTTACATTATAAAAATATTTGGAGTTGCAATAGTTTGATGCAACTCAAACATCAAATTGTGAACCAAGTTGCAAAACATCTTATTTTCTTATAATGCACCATAGACTAGTTTCAAAATTAAATTCACCATTGGGATTATGAAGGATGTGGCATAATTATTATTATGAGTGTAATGCCAAGGGCAAGGTGCCAAATTGAGAAAAATCCCTTGCCCTCCGTTTTTTTTCTTGAATGTTCCCATATGGTTCCCAATAATTCATCATTGTTTATGTTAGATCTCTCATGTGGAAGGGAAGGGGCCAAGTAGATAGACTTGAAAGAGGAAGGTTATTAAATTATGTTAATATACACAACATCGATGTGAAAAGGCACATATTAATTCGTCACAAATTCATTGTGCAAACTTTGAAAAATTCATAAAAGCTATGTACTTTTGAACCTAAAACTTAGGAAGTGTAATTTAAATTGTTTTATGGTATATGGACTTTGGAATGGTTCTTTAATTCACATTATGTTTGTTAGGGACTTGAGATTAGTTAAACAACATATCAAGAAAAACAAGTTTCAAAAATTTCACACTATGCCAATTGTAGATTATTCTTAATGAACTTTTGTTTTTGTTAAAACCATCGATTTTTACAAAGTCCATAGCCTAAATGAAGTGGGATAGAATTGACGTGAAACTCATTGGTTCTAAATTAATTGAAATAAGCTAGGCATGGCATAGGAAACATTACACCAAACATCTCAAGCCTAATCTCCCTTTGCAAGTGGTATTCATATCTAGCTTCTAAAGGCATCTCAAATGAAAAAATCAATTGTTGTATTGCCTAGATTACATTTCAATATCATGTTATCAGAATGAGTGGTAAGATAACAAGTTGTGTGTACACAAGTTGATGAAAGGGCCAATGATGAATGGAGGACCATCACACTTGTTTTGGACAAGACATTATGATGGACCAGAAATGCAATGTAGCAAACACCCTGCAAATGAGATGATAAGGACCCTCCACAATTGGGTGGGTTACAATGGACAATGGTGATCAAATGATCAAGGCAACCTAGGAAGACAAATACTTCCAACCAACACAAGCAGTTTTAAGAAGACCAGCAGTTTGCCTCTTTTTTCCTTTCAACAAAAGAAAATAAAATATGAGATAGTTATGCTGCCAAGAAAAGAAGGCAAAATAAATCACCATTTGGAGCTCCACTCTCCATTAGACCTTGTTGCGTAAGCTAGATTCACAACATGCTATATTCACAATGCACAAGATTGCAATAGAGCCATTAGAATCACAAAATTGTAGAATGCCTTTTCATGCATTTCCGGTCTTAAAATGAAAGAAAGAGAGAACTTGGTTGGTGCTTGTTAGTGAAGCTTCTCATGCCTGTAAGTTAGAGTTCCCCATCACCATAATAGATTGTAAGTTCATCTGGGTATTGTGGCAGAACACCATTGGACAAGAGCTCCCCAGTTATGTCACATATCGTATTACCGTCTGACATTTTCTTACCTTCCTACACTTTTTGTGTGTTCTTGGGTGCGTGGTTGCTAAACCTCATAACTCATCCTCTTCTGTGTCCCATAACCTGTAAGCTTGGCACACTGTACAACTGGTTACGTCCAATAACTGACTTGAGTACCATGGTTATCTAGTCCATACACTACGTATACAAGGACCATAACAAACAAATATGACCAAATGTAACTGCCATAAGGGGATGGATAGCTAGAAGCCCTCTAGTTATTGGTATGACTAAAGACCTATTGGGATTTTTCTACTGTGTATGGAAGTTAGGTTTGATATTGCTCTCATGAAGATGCTTAGACAAAGCATAAGGAAAGATCAGGATATTATGATAACATCGACATCTATGAGCAAAGTAATTAAGTTTTAAGGATTTCGTCTTCGTGCTATAAAATTTAATTCTATTTTGAAACATTTGAGTTAAACTATGGGAGCTTAGGTTCAATGCTCCGAAACTAATCCACAAAGTTGCTTAAGATTTTACATAATTGGGGATGGATGTCTAAAAATCAATCATGCATGCATCTTGTCTGAACAATTTTACACGAGTTATGGAGGTCAACCACATGGGGATTTACTGGGATTGTAAATTGAGACTTTGTTATGGGGCCCAGCATGGAACAATATAAAAGCATTACGGAAGTATTTAAGGATCACATGAAGCAAAGTAGTAAGCTAAATGGCACAAATATGTAGATGGATTCAAAATCAAATCTAAGATTTGGAACTAAAGGCATATATATAATATGTCTGTCCAATCTTTCACATGTGAACATAAATTCTTTCAGCAATGAGCATTTTGAAGATTGGTCACCTTTCTCCTTGAAAAGGGTTAGACCTCAACCCACATGTCTAGCAGGTATGTAATTTAATATAGGCTATAAGTCCCTATGTTTTATAAATTATATTTTCCCAATTTGGTGTGAGCTGAAGCAGTGTTTTTTCATCCCAATTTTGATGGTTATTATACTAAGATTATTTAGGCAGATTTGGTAATTAAAAATGAAAAAAAGACAATCTAAGCATCCTTCTACACTTTAGGGCTACCTACTGGAACTTATTATAAAATCTGGAAATTTTCTTTAAAATAAAATTTTGGGGAAATTTTGGTGAAATTTTTTGTGAAGTTATAAAATCAATTATACACCTTGATACCCAGGATTGGGTATAAAGCAAGGTCACCAAATGTGTTTAGGGATTGATCATGATTGCTTAATCGGTTCAACAAGTATGTATGTGTGTATACATCATTGATTTGAACAAAGAAGTATAGGCCGGCCTCTAGAGAAAATAAACAAATTAATAAAACTGAAAAGAAATGGACTTTGGCATCTTAATTTTCACTTGATCCAGTGTCTTGTCAATATGCATTGGGGTAGCAAATTGGCAAACTTTGGGAATAGTGGAATGGAGGTTTTGAGCTTCAAAATGGAAATTCAAAGGAGTTAGTTGGAACCCCCACCTAATGGAGAAAGTTTTATGATGATACCCAAAGGATATCTCATGGGTATCACAATTTTTTCAAAAAGAAGTGCATCCTGCAGAAACACTTAGGGTTTTTCTATTTGGTTCGTGTTCTCTAGTTAACCATGATGGTCAGCTCCGGTTGCGTTTAAAAAAGAAAATTACATGTGTAGTTAGAAAAACCCACTTGCAGGTTGTTAGGAAGTAGGTAGTAAAAAATAGTCCTTACATAAGGATGAACTTATAAACCATCATCTACTTACTTGGAAGTCATCTATTTTCTGACTTATCTTTCTATATGTGTAGGACCTACTTGTTATAGAGTGGGTTACCAAGGTGAAACCAGATGTTAACTCAGTTAAGGTTCATCCACTACTGAGGCATAAGGGGCATCATCCAGTGGATGGATGGTGTGCTGGTGGGTGCTGGTTCACTCTGGCCATGGGTCCACCTAACCATGGGTCCGGTCCACCTAGCTTGAAGAGAAAAAAATTAGGAGGGGAAAAAAAAACATGAGAAAAGAAAATGAGAAAAAATAGGAGGTAAATTAAAACAACGCGCCAACTGCTCAAAATGACGCCAAAGGAAATAGGTAGCCACAAATATGGTGGTGGGACAAGGAAATTAGCCACAAATGTGGTGGGGGGGAGGGGTGGGAAGGGGGTGGAGCCCCCTTTTAATCATGAGATCGAGGTCCCAATTTCCAAATCGGAGGAGATTGACGGCTGAGCTACAAGGGATGATGCCGTCACTTCGGTTATATAGCAAGGTAGGCGCGTGGGTGGGTGGGCTCATAGGGTCTTGTTGTTGCTTCTATTCGGCCCCTCGTGGGCCCCAATTACCACACACCCCATCATCTACTTAAAAACATCAGCAATTTTGTGTTTTTATGGGAGAGGGGGTTGGGGGGGTTTAAGGGAAAGAATGATAGTTGGCAATCCGATCATGGTCCGCACCCAAAACCATGAGCATTTATGGGTGTGTTTTTAGGAGGGAAATGATAGTTGGCAATCCGATCATGTTCAAATCCGTTAACTACTTACTAAGAGAGGACGTCTTTGCCCCATTTTTAGGTGATAAAAAATAGCTTTGCGGTGGTGGCCCCCGGGCATGATATCGTCATGAAAGACGAACCAAAACCTTTGCATCCCATCTAAAATCAAGGGGTCAAAGTTCAAACCAATTGCCACAGGGATGGGGGCTACCTAGACTACTACTACCTATTTATCAACAATTAGCCTTTTGGAACAAACAACCAACCCCTATTATTAGCCCTTTTAATTTTAATTTTTTCCTTTTACCCCTTCAACACATTCCTCGAGACCATATGCCCATAAGCTCTTGTCATTTCTGGAAATTGTTAGATTTGGACTGGGGGATTATGTTAAGCTACTTATGGTGCATTCACACTTGATGTTATGTCAGTGTTAAATGAAAATCTAGGTGGCATCCTTGGTGGCATCCATTTGGCCATAGCTCAATGTTAAGTGAATGCTAGCTTAAACATAAAATTTTCATCACAAATAGGTTTAAGTACTCAACGGCTAACATGGTGTTTTACGGGACTCTACGGTAGAATCCCTAACACCAAGTGTGAATGCACCTTTAGCACAGGATATTTCTAGTGTTTAGAAGGAACTAAATTTGTTGGGGAAGGGGTTATCATGGTTTTTAGTGGGACTCTACATATACAGATTTTCCTTGTCACAATTTTCTGTTTTCATGCTTTCTAGCTTTTGTTGTCGGAGGTTAATGGCCATGATGGCCCTGTCAAGTCCTTGCAGGTATCATTAGACATGGACCTGCCTTTCATGAGGTTTCTCATCCTTTGCTTTTGCTTAGTTGGTCGCCAAAAGCAAAAAATAAAATAAAATAATGTAACCGGAAAATCAAATTCACCTTTGTTTTTGTTTTGTTTGTGGTAGGTAAAGCCCTCAATTGTGGGCTTTACCATGCATAAAGATCCATTGGATTTTTATTCTTTCGCCGCGATATTTGACGAATATCATGGGCAATTTTTCCTATAAAAAAGTGGTCATTTCACAAAATGCAATTCTCATACGAAATTGAAACCCATTATGATGCTCGCATTATGTTTTGAACCCCACCCCCCCTTTTCATGGAGGTAAAATTATGCTTGATAACATGCCTTTGTTATACACTAGGGGAATCTAACAAGATCTTAATGTTGTTGACATTTAAAAAAACACACACACACACACACACACATGCAAAATGAAATTGGTATTCATCCCATTGATCCTTCATGCATTCATTTCTTATGATGTTCATATGACAATGAACACATTGGGACACATGATGCCATTTGTGATGTCTTCAAACCCATTGCAAAGGAAGCTAAGTTTCATGTGGTTTAAGAGTAGTTACATGGGTTTTCTTTCTTCCATGTTTCATACATCTAAATGCCATGTTGACATTGTCCTCTCCAATGAAGAGGTCCAAACTTTCAAAAACATTGTTGTTACTAATTTCACATGTGCATATCTTCTAGCTCATGCTTTTCGATGCATGATTTTACAACATTATGGGCACCCCAAATGAAGGAATAGAGCTTTCAATGTCACCATATGGGAGATCATTTCTTTTTCTTAACATTAGAAGTCGTCAATTATTTACATAAGCAACCCAATGATTTTTTACAACTTTATGCCAATTAATAATGTGTGAGGAATGAAAGGCTGAAAGGTCCCATGCTCTTGGTGTTAACCATTTATTTTTTGCTAAGGGCTTCAATTGCATTGCAAAAGATGCAGGCCTCCACAATCCTCAATTGGGTTGTAATTGTTGGGTTGATTATTTAGAGTATAGTTTTGGATTCCAAAAGGGAAATGTGCACACCTTAGACATTTAATTTTTGGTTGATAGCTGAAAGATGTTTTGCTACTTTAGTTATTGAACATAGCAAAATTCCAAAATTTGCCTAGGCTCCATAATGAACCAATACCATGACATTTTAAAAAAACCTTTCTTTCCATTATTTATTTATTATTTTTGTGGGGGTCTCCATTCCTTGTGTTCTTGCAAGTTCACATCAATTGGGTACAACTTTAGAGTTTTCTAAATGTTTATTGTTGTCATGGGTAATTTATAGAGAGATATTGAGATAGCCTTCTGAGTTTAAAGTTGGTGGGAATTCATGATTAGAAAGTTGAAATGTAAAAACATTCCATACCTATCTTGGTTTGACACATTTTATAGTTACGCACCTTTCATAGTGTTAGTATGGTCACACCATTGATGGTCTAGGTACCCATTTAGTTCAATGCCTTTGTGAGAATGAACATACAACAACTCACGACACATTTTGGGATATTATTATAGCTATTGCATTGGAAAATAGATTACATGTTCAAAGGTAGTCTCCCACCTTTTCCCTTGCCATATTCGATAACAAGTGGATATTTTTATTATTATAGACGATTTTCATACTTTGATGGACATTGTCATTGTTGATCCAACTTGCACAGATATGGTGCAATGAACATCTACAACAATAACACATGCAATGATGATGGCTGCTCAAGAGAAGACACGATCCTATGTTAAACGAGCATCATGCGATGATTTCATTCTCCTTATTATTGAAACGTATGGATGTTTTAATTTTCGTTTTGATTCATTCCTAATCGCTTGTGCATTAACCATTATCGCACATCATCAACGATATTTTTTAGTCCCTTCAATGTTCATTTCCCATTATTGACAACTTGTGTCCATAGCCTTACAATGTGCATAAGCCATAATGATTTTTCAACAAGCTGTTGCGCTTGGTTGGGGTTCGTCATCTCTTCCACACATCATAAATAGTGCACCTCTGTCACTAGCCAATTTGTGGCAAATGACAACTTTCTTGTGTTAGGTCTTCTTTGTTGTTATTGATCATCATTTTGTAACCTTGAGTCATATTTGCATAAGATTTGTTTTCTTTATTTTTTTGTTGATTGTTGGCTTTGTTTTTTTTCTTCTTCTTTGGGTTGTGTCTACTCGTGGTCTCATTTGCCTTGTACTTTTGATGGATGGGTTCCCATCCTTGATTTATATATATAGGGTTTTTAGTTAGAGACCTAAGAGCAAGCTATGTGGAGAACAGATTTCAAGATGGAGAGATGATACTATGCTGACATCATTCCAGCCCATTTTCCCAACACCCATGTTTTGGGGGGAGGGGATCTACAACATAACATTACCACAACAAAGATGACAAGAAGAAGAAGTTTGAAATCATATAGTTAAACCAACACATTTGCATTGCATGATCTTCCCCACCAGCAAGTTTAGGTCCATTAGGGGATGGCTGAATTTAGTGGCTCCGTTACAGATGGAGTGTTTGGCATGTTCTGGATGACAGATGAAGCCAATGGAATACGTAGCCATGAAGGTTAATATTGTTTTCTTGTGCTGGTAATACTAACAGTCTGTTGAGTTTGTGGGCACCAACAAATGCGTCAGATGACAAAGCTCGTTTGGAGAAGGGGGCAGGGGTGTGCTTAGCGTCTTCCAAATGTAACACCCACAAACTACTAATGCTGCAGTCGTATTAGGTTTGCTCAATTCCCTTCCGTACCTATTTGGATGAACTGGTCCCCACAGGATCACCAGGAGCCTTTGAGTGAAGCATGAGTACCCCCCATCAGAACTGGACCCCATTCGGAGCTGCTCCAGCTCCTCTTGCCATGCCATAATTGGAATGTTAACATTGGCCCTTGGCTTCTTTGTTGAGTTGCGCCCCACTCTCAGGAGATCGTGACGATATCTCTAATTTTTGTTTGGGTGTTTCTTGCTTTTGTTTGCCGCTTTGTGATGTGGGAGAGGGCTTGTGGGAGGAGGAAGGGGGGAGGGAAATGGGTAGTGACATTCTTGCTGCCAAACTGTGGCCCCCAGCTGCTCATCAATTCTGGCCCCTTCCTTTCAGCTTATGTCATCACAAAGAGGTAGCACCAGCTCCATAATGAAAGGGGGAAGGGGAAGCAAGAAGCGGGGGTTTGTTTATATGAGTAAAATTTTGTCATTTGTGTAGGGTGGGCGGGGTTTTTTTTGTGGACCCAGCTTTTGTTGTTGTTGCCTAATGTCTTCATTGCCATGCAATGACAGAAAGCCCAAAGTGTCTGCTTAGGATGGCAGGCTAGTACGTTATTGTTGAGCTTTGTTTCTTTTGGTGGGAGGAGATTAAGGGTGTTGGGGGGGAGGAGGGGGGTAAATTGTTTTTGTCTCTATATGTGGTGCAATAGGTATATCATATCACAAATGGCCACTGCAGATATCTACATTTTATTTGAGTACAAAAGATTACAAGGTACTGGGTACAACTTCTCTGGGCAGAGGCCTTTCAAATGCAATGATATAAGCGTTTTGAGTCAATCAGCTGTGACCATCCTGACACTTAAAAAAAAGAAAAAGAGAGCCAGCATTTATTTTCATTTGTGCCAAAAATTTGAAAAATAAAAATAAATAGAAAGAGCCAGCAATTTATGTTCATTTGTGCCAAAAATAATATAATATTTTCAAAATAGAAAGAGCCAGCATCCACTATCTAGACATGCGTGTGTAAACATGGTTCCTTCACCCATGATGGCCCTTGGGCAGGGGTGGAAATTTGAAGAAGCCTAGGGGGCCCCCTTATAGAGGAAGTCGCCATTTTCAAATAGCCTACCTAATTCAGGAGTCCAACTCCATTCTCAGAATTAGTTAGTTATCCCAGATACCTACTTGTCGAAGGTTTGTAAATATAGGTATGATGGTTTTGGGAAGGCTGGATTTGTTTTTTTGCTGTTCTTTGAAGTTCAAAAGGGCCAAAAAAGTGAACAAAGCTATCAAAATCTCACCATAGCCTCTCTTCTGTTATATGTAGGGTAATGCCCCAGGACAAGGGCATTACGCTAATGACGGCCCCCAACAAGGGCGATAACCACCGAGCTGACTGAATTCTAGTAATGCCCTCATCTAGATCCTGCCATGGAAAGGAAGAACTCACTTGGATAACAAAAACACCACCCTGAACCAGCACCCACCAGCGCACCATCCACTGGATGCCCATTATTACTCAGTTGCTGCAAAAGTGTGGAGGGATGCCTGGGTGGATGCTTTCATTCAAAAGAGCTCTATGTGAAATGTTCACGTGTAACACCCTTTCATCTATTTGATGATTTTTTAGTCCATCTGTGCAATTCACAAGATGTGCGAAACACTTGTGGGCATTTACTTATGTATTGCAAACTTTTGTGTTGTTGGCATACATGACAACATTGGGTGGCAGAAAAAAAGGCCCGGAATTAACTTAGAATTACACTAATGCATTCTCCTTGAAAGATAACCAGTGAAAAATAAAAGAAGTAGCCAAAACAATAAGAAATAGTAACACAATCAATCTCATGGGATCCAAGTACTTTCAAAATTCATATTGTTTGCATGGATGCTAAAAACCTAGCCGGCTTTCAGTCATTTAATAGAGCCCACTTGTCGGTAGACAATCATAAGATGCAGCACTTGTATATGAAATTAATGGCTCCAACACAGACACCCAATGCACGCTCTTCACCTGGGCCATTACATAAGTTGGTACAGTTTTGTAAGTAAACGAGTATACCTAAAAGCGAATTGCACACCCACAAACACAATTAACCCTTGTTGATTGGCTGGAATCACTATCCCGTTGGAAGGCTAGAGAAAACTTAGTTCATCGATGATCACGATTGTTGCTAAACCACTACAAACAAAATTGATCAGCCTTCCAAATCACGAAGTTGAGGTGATGGGAGTCAAGAAAACACTGGATCCATGCTCACTTTCTTGGACTGTAGTTCTCAATTTTGAATTGGGTTTTGAGGCCTTTATTAGAGCTTTGATTAGCATGTTTCACAGGATATTTGGAGAGCTTTCATCACAAAGAATTGGGTCACAAACATGGGAGTTAGTGAATTAATACCATCAACAAAGAGAGAGAGAGACACACACACACACACACACATCACATCTGGCTGGTGGAGTACTCAAAAAATCTTTTGTCTTGAGGTTACAAAATTTTCATTTCTAGGATGTAGTACTAGCTCAGGCAGAACTGAGTGCAGCTTGAATCTGGTAGTGCCCCTTGCCCAAGGTCTTTACCGTGTGTAAAGACCATGGCTGCGCACTGAGAAGAACCAGAAGCAGGTTTACAATTTTCATAAAAAGTCCATGGCCTTAGAGAATGAGCAC
>Ga0209208_10007892_pt1 | contig 14310 bp, 7 predicted proteins | sample S1TSphfallax_3_FD_187694 | JGI IMG/M metagenome (GOLD analysis project Ga0209208, IMG submission 187694) | Host-associated microbial communities from peat moss isolated from Minnesota, USA - S1T2_Fd - Sphagnum fallax MG (SPAdes) (version 2) | ecosystem: Host-associated > Plants > Peat moss >...
TGTGAAAGGATACAATGCAATTTGGTTGAGAATATGAAGTTTCATTCAACCCAAGGACCTGGCCATTGGGGTTCTACAATAAATTTGGGTATATTGTGATGGAACATTATCATTAAAAAAAAACTTGTAGTGAAAATTTTGAAGTATTTTTAATAGAAGCATTGTGAACATGATCAATGATTGAGATTATAAAATACACACCAGATTCCACAACTCTACAATTGATGGCAATAATAAAAGGATGTGTGTTTGATGATCCACAAAACAATTCAATGGTGATGATACCAAGAAATTGATATACAATTGATTCACCAATAAATTGTGAATGTAATTTTTTGAAATGTTTCACTAGTGATGCTAAGAAGTCAACAACACAAAACGAGTATTATAACTCAACAATTACAAGGATGTTAAGAAAAAATGATAAAAATCACACCAAAACAAGAGAGAAAAAAAATTACAAAACCTTAAATCAATTCTAGAATTCAACAACAACAAGAGGATTGAAAATTGGAATGTGTGATCAATTGAAAAAGTTGATGGCAATAAGATTTTGATTCATGATTGGCACAAGAACACAATGTGAGAAAAACCTAACTAATGACATTAACAAGTTCACATATGTGACCAATGACATGTTTAGAAGAGACACCTATGGGCACATGCACAAATTTCAATAAAAGAGGACCCAACCCAAAGCACAATCAACAATGAAATAAAAAGATAGTTCAAAGAAAGCATGCAAATTCATCAAAGCAATTGCAACATAAAACAAATTACAAACATGAACACAAAACAAAGTGAAATGCAAAATGGAAGATTGAAAACTTAAAACATGTGGCAAAAAATAGCCACCTCAACAATTTGTCAACCAAGACATTGGTTCACTTGCATTGTTGCAAATTCCAACCATATTTAACATCAATTTTACAATGGCAAACTGCAATTAAATGCCCAATCCCCACTTACCTTCAAAACTTTGCCTTTCAAGAATTGGTAGCTCCCATCAAGACTCTTAAATCTTCATTATTCATTGCTCACAAGTACGCAAGCCACATAAGTTAGCAAACTATTCACACATGGGAATGGTTAGAGTTGGCGATGTGATGAAAGAAAAAGTTGTAGAAAATGGAAAAAAGATCCATTGGAATAGTGAATTGAAGGCAACATTGTAAAAAGGGGTTTGGGGGGGGTGGGGGAAAGGTGATTGAAGGTCCCATGTTATTGGGGTTTAGGGATCATTGTAGGTTGTTCCCTTTCTTGTGACATAGCCAATACTAGTTATCTTTAGTCATTGATGCTACTTGAGGTAGTGATTGAGGTTTTTTAATGACTCACATTTGGGCAAATTTATAGCAAAAAGTTTAGATAAGGTTCTCAATATCCCTTTTTTGTTGCAAAAAATTAAAAAAATTCTAATATAAATACAAAGTCTAATAATAAATTAGAATTGACAATATATAAATATAAGGTTTTACAACTAAGTAAAAAACAAAAATTTAGTTATAAAGTTCAACCTATTTTTAAAATTTTCAAAAAAGTCTCACTTATTTATTTAAAGAATTTAAACTTTGTGTTTAACATTTTTTTAAAAATAGTTTTGATTTCAATTTCAATTCTAGTAAAAAAGCTAGTTTCACAATCCACTTGCTCTACCAATTCCACTAAAGGGGCACAAGAATTTGAACCTAAACCCTTGGGTTTAAACACTATAACCAAGAAGCCCCTCAACATTGGTTGTAACCAAAACCTTACCAACACTGTGGGATGATTCAATTAATATAGATTCATAAGAGTATAGATTTGGAAGAAGATATGGGTAATGGTTTGGGAACATGCAAAAAAATTGTGATAAACCTTAGATGACACATTTGGACACAATAGGTATGTTACATTTGGTGCAATATTTTTCAGCTCACATACCCATTCTAGTTGGAACCATCATTACAAACATTTAAACTTGAATGAAGGAACAAAATTAAGTAACACGAATGGACAATTTAGACAAATGAAAAAAATAAAAATTTAATAAAATCTAAAATGTATCAGCTTTGAAATCATGAAGTACAAATAAATTATTAAACGAGCCAAAAAATGATTTTATTACCTATTTGGTCTTCAACAAAAATTGTTAAACCGGTTATGGGTCCTTATTGTAGGCAGTACTTGATCTTATTTTTTCCCTTTGTTTGCTTTTGGCTTGATTCATCTTTTTCTCAAAAGAGATGGATGATGCCCAGTCACACTTTGGACCCATGTTATGCACGTTTGGAACTTGTAATGGACACCTAGTCATTACATCCATCATAACCCCACAACCTACATAATAGGACCCAAAGTGTGTACAGGCAAAACCATGGTGTGTTTAGGACCACCAAACACATCTTGGATGGGCAAAAGGGCAATTAGGGAATAAAAAAGGTAGGCAATACTTGGCCATTGACTTGTTCTAGGCTCCTTATTGTGGGAATGCTTTCACCTTGGGGATTTAGCTTACATGTGAAACATTTACCCAAAAAAAAAGGGGGTTGGATGTTTAGGGGTTAAAGAAGGCCACCCATACCCTTATTTGGGCCTCTAAGTGAGCCTATCACATTGAATTTAAAGTGTTAATTGTTTCACTAGCTTCATTAAACAAACCTTAAATTAAACAATACTATTGTAGCATGTAACATTGGCCCAAGTGTGAAAACATTCTTTGTTTTTCACATTTTGAGAATTGAAATTTTAAAATTTTTAGTATTCAATTCAATCGATAAATATGGCTCCATTACTAGCACCAAATTTCAAGGTCTATTGTTAGCATTTAATACTTAGTCCTAGTCCATCTCTATGTGCTTCAACTCCAAGTTTTTCTGTTTTGCTAACCATTGGTCCATTTCTATTTTATAACTTTGATGCAAACCAATCACTTGCCAAAAAACCTAGAAAGTCTTATGAAAAGTCTAAATTTTTTCAAGATACTTGGGCAACATGATTTCCTTGGGCTTAATTTGTTTTAGAATTAGGTGCAAATACACACAAAGAGCCAATAGGATTACTTCACAAAACGACTATGAATAAATTTTAATTCTTTTTCATTTTTTCATATGAAAGTTTTTTTGAATGAAATATTTTTCAAATTGTTATTAAAAATACATATAACTGCCCCAATCAATCATATGTTTTGTGTTAATCATTGTTGAATAAATATGAACTTTTCAAAATAAGTAAATTTTGTTAAATTTTGCATCTCATCTTGAAAATTTATCATAATTTTGAATCATACTAAAATATGCTAACTACTTTAGGTTTTTATTTCTTGTATCATAAACTAAAATTTTGTTTTGTATGTCATGCACATTACACCACATTTACATGTGGTAAAAAATTCTTGCATACTTTAAAAGCTAAAAAAATAAATTTAAGAAAATTTTAATATGAATTCCTCAACATTTATATTAGTCATTTAACGCAACTTGGAATGATTGACATAACTTTAAAATGTAAAGAAAAAACATATGTGAATGTTGCTATTTTTCACCACTACTTGACATAGTGTTTGGCTCTTAAATGCATATTTGCACTTGTTTCATATGGTATAATATTTTGATGAGTTGTGTCATTTGTTCTACAATCAAGAAAAATAAGATGTTATTATCACCTAAATTGGATATTTTCCAAAAGCATGTTGGTTGTTGCACGACAATTGTTGCCACAACTAATGTTGTCATTAGAGAATGATTTTATAGTAAGGATGCATTTCATAATAAAAACAAAAGGATCTATACAAATAGAGGCAATTAGTTAGTCCTTAACTTGGTTCAAGCTAAAACTAATGGAAGTTCAAAAAACAATTGATTCAATTTGTAAACATTTTTCATTTGTTAAGCCATGATTGATTTTAAGTGACAAAATTTGAAGTTTTTAATGATATGTACTTGTTAAATGTGAAGAACAACCCCAAAATTATTATTGTAGATGAGCATGTTGTTAAGTTTGTAAAATCTAAGTAATGCAAGGTGAAAGCACATTATGGTGGCCAAAAAATGTTGTCACATCACTAGTAGATATTCTATCCTTTGTAACCAAGGAAATAATGACTAGTTGTTCTGAATGACTTTATTAATGACCACAATCATATATTATAACTTCATTATCAATGTGGAATAATTATAAATAATAGATTAGTCATTTATATGATTGATGGATGAAAACATAAAAAAAAACATTTTTCATCCTTTTTCATCAACCATATTTCATTTGTTATGGTTTTTGAGTCTTTGCTAGAAATAAAACATCAACGTGGATTATCCAACTTTCATTTTTTTCAAGTAATGAAATATGTAGATTTAGTTCATAATTCAATTTAGACTATTTCAAATGACGTGGAAAATATTGTCATGATGTTGTGGAATTTTTTATATTTAATTACTAAAATAATATCCAACGTCATTAGAAAATGGGTCCCATTGTATGTTCTAAACTTTGGAAATTTATAAAATGACTTATATATGACTAAGTAATTATTGCTACATAAATAACATGGCACCTTGTATAACTATAAAATCAATAACCTTAGATTATATGGTACTCTAGGTGGTTGTACAATTATTTTACAATGATTCAAAAATGAATATTAATAATTTATTATGATTATAAACATAATAAACTACAACATGTAAGGAACTTATTTTGATTAATATTATACATATAGGTAATATATAACCTTTATTACATTTTTCTTGAGTATAGTTGATATGTAAATATTAATTTATATTATTGAAATTAAATCAAATTGTTGAGATCGAATTATACCTCATATTTAATATGATTAATATAATTTTCTTAATATATATAATTATAATTGATTTATGATTCATTAATAAATATTTTATGTGGATAAAATACATGGATTCATAGGTGTAAATAGAAAATTATTAGTAAAATTATGATATATTGGAAGCAAAATTGTAATATAAAATTTTAAACCAAATGAAAATTTAAAATATGAAAATTTTATTTTATTTCTTCATGTGTTAGCCATAAAGGTCATTTCATTTACAAATTATATGTTTGAAATTTTCCAAAGTATGGTCATTGGAATGTTATTAATAACAAAATTCAAATAATGTTTTTTGAATTGAATTTACATTTAAAAAAAGTAATTTACATAGTTGTCTACATTATTGAAAAAAAGTTTTGAATAAGTTTCAAAGTTTTTCATTTTGACAAATTATCAATAAGATATGATTTATTATATTTAAATTTTTGTGTAATGTTTAAATGAAGTATGGTTTAAATAGAATAAACATTAAATCATTTACATAACAAGTGGGGTGGCTTGGTGGTAAAGAAGTTAAATTCCATCCTTGGGGTCCAAGGATTAAACTCTACAAATGACATGCATTATGGTCAACATTGAAATATTGACTTAATATTCCATACCTACTTAGACTACCTAATTTAGGTTGTTATTTGAATGAACTTATATAGGTAGATTATGTGGTCTACTTACCAACTTTTAAGTTAGGTTTTTAACATAATTTAGATGGTGACACATGTTAACAATTGATACGATGAAAAATAATGAGATTAAAAATAACTGAAATAAGAATACATCTTATTATTTATATAAAATATAATAAATCTATAATAATAAATGTTATAAATTTTTAAAATAATGTTTCCCAAGTTTCTGGGTCCAATTGGTAATAATAAAAAATAATAAAAGAATGATTAAACTATCACTAATGATTTCACATATGTCTTTTATGATTAATGGATGATATTTGCCAGATCATCGTGCCGCATGATGTTTTAAATGATTATTGATTTAAACAACTTGTCCATAATGATTTTAGGGCTATACGTCATTTTTGTCTTTTATCATTAAAATATTAGTTATAAACTCAGTCATATATTTGAAGATTCTATTAATGAAAAAATATATATTTGAAATTATGTAACTTTTAACTTCCACCAAGCGAATATTAAAAAGAGGATTTCATAACCTATATTAGTCAAACTAAAGTAATTCAATTATTAAATAATGCAATTGTCAAAATAAACTACATTTTTTGATTAATATTAAAGTTAATGATTAAATAGTACATTTGTGAAAAATTAATACATGTACCAAGGTCTAATATATTGCAAAATGAAAATATATTCTAAAAATGATTCAAAAATTGCAACATTTGATGAATTATTTAATCATATATTGAATATAAGTTGATTGTACCATTTCAATTCCATATGAAACATTCCATTCATATGATTTCACAAAAAACATTTGGATGAGGTTTTTCATTCAACAACCATAATTTTGCTAGAATGTTTTTTGAAAGATTATTTCCATTGGAAAGATAACAAGAACTATGTTGGAGGCCTTTGTATCAAAATCCATTTACATCTTTATCAAAATATTATATGAAATCAATGAAAAAATACTCCCAAATAATTCAAAATGTATTAAAAAAATACATATTCTTGATTAAATTGGCACCCTTGTAGTGTGTTTTTACCTTTTAGGTTGTACATTGATCCACATTTTTGTTTTGAAAATTTAGCTTCTTATGCTTTCAATTATTTGATCAACCATATTATTAAGTATTTGCCTTTAGGTGATGGTTTGATTCTACGCATCTACAAGAGTTTTGAAGACCAGTGAAAAAACTTTTGGTGTGCACACAATGTCTATTAATGGATTATGCCATTCAGTTCATTTAAAAAATGTAATTGTAATGGCATCGAAGGTCGAACGTGCATGTATGGAGGTATATTTTAGAAATACATTGTAGATTTTAAATCATGAGCTCATGAATGTGATGGGAATGATTTATCCCTGTAATTGGCTAAACAAGGAAATTTGATGTCACATTTTTAGTCCATGTGGCATTGATTAAGGCTACCTTTTGCATTGGAAAATTTGAAAAATTGGAATTTTTTCCCCCATCATTGAATTCCCAATAGCTTGATGTGCAATCTTCATTTTTTTTAACTGACCATGACTTATAATGCAAAGTTACTAGTAATTGAAAACTTTAATGATAACCTAATTGCCAAGTTGTGGATGAAGATCAATAGTTCCCCATTTTGGCACATAAGTTGAATGAGTATGACAAGCTTGTTGAAATAACTTTGGTTTAATCTTGGGTTTTGTGGAAGATGAAAGGACATTCAACAATTTGACCTTCATGAAAAACAAGTTGCAAAATAGTTTGACAACATAATTTGATGTTTGTGTTCACATGTTTAGCTATAATGTTTGTTTCACCTATGAATTAGGTTCCACACCAAGATGTTATTCAACGTTAGAAAAAGGAGAAGGTGAGATACTAAGTAGATTGGTAGAGCTCACTTCTAATGTTTTAGGGCAAATGTTTTTAGCACATAATTAATGTTAGTTTTGACTTGAACTTTGAAGCACCTTTCTAATTGTTTTTTTGTTGCATTTTTTAAACTAACAACAATCAAAACATGTTTTTTTCTCCTTTTCCTGTAGTCCACTATCATGTAAACAATTTGGGTGAAAGCACAATTAGAAGGACTAAATGGACTATCACAATTTTAGTTTTTGTGGATTGCATCATGAAAGTACCATGTAAAATCATTTTTAATATCAATATTTTAAAATTTTAAGTTATTCATGTTATAATAAACTTCAAAATGAATCATCTAGAAAAAGATGGGTGACTTTTATGCAAAGTGAACCCTATAGTGGAGTTTTGAAGTTATAACAATGCTTTCATCATAAAAGCATTTAAAAAAATGTGAACTCCACAAGTGTGAGAAAGAAGTACCAAATTTTTTTTAAAAAAATTGGACAATTTCAATTCAAGTATTGAAAAGGGTGGTGCATTGGAATTTTTTCAATAACATAAATTCTGAATTTTTAAGGTCGATTATTGTTTCATTTAAGTCTTTTAAAGTCCATATGTCCCTTAAAATTCCATGTTTTTTAGTGGTTTTTAAAAAAAAACACATGACCAAACATGGGTGTAGTTGGCCTATCATTACTTTTAGATGAAAAATTACCAAAATGTTTGTTGGATGACTTTTGAAAGTTTCCCAAGTCCATCCAAAAAGCAGGTGCTTACTTGAATGATTCAACAATGTGATGATAGCATTGTCTCGATGATGTCATCTAGGTGCCATGATTTGAACTAGCTAATATTGTAAGGTTTTGTGCCCAACTACTTTAGGGTTTGGCACTTGAATGTTTCCCTTTGTTGGAAGGCATTTCTTGTTTTGCCCTATGTGTTTTCTTATTTTCTTGTTCTATCGACAATCCTCTGTGGTTGGTGACATTGTTCACTTTCTACTCCAAGCTCAAATTTCATCACATTACAAGTGCCCGCCACTTACATTCTCAAACTCCTTACAACATTTCCTTTCAAGCGCATTACATTGAACAATTTTTTTGTGCTCATTTTATAACTTTTTTATTTGAGCACCAAACATTTCATTTGAATGATTTGTTTTCTTCTTTTCACATTTTTGTGCAATTTATCTTTAATCTGCACGTATTTTTGATAAGGTTTTTTTCATCTTTATATTAAAAGATATAATCTTTCAAGGTTTTGGGTTTGAAGAAGAACAAGGATAAAAAAAGGGGGATCATTTGGCTAGGTCCTGTTGCTAGGGCAAAGTTTTTGTTACAACTTGAAACTTATGCACTAGAACTCGAAATTGTTGTTAATTTGCAAGTTGAAGCTAACATTGCAAATGCAGCAAGGAAAGTTGCTTAGAATGCAAGGCAAAGAAAATGTTGTGCAAAGAAAAAAGAAAAGGAATTGCATAGGTAATTTATGTTAAATGCATTGGGTCATTTTGAACACATGATGTCGAATCAAGAGGTGCAAAGGATGGTTATTTAGATTTTTTATTACATTTTCAAAACTTTACATCCTTGTCCATCACCAAAATCTATGAAGGAAGTAATAAAAAAGGTATTGTCACATCCAAGGTTGAACCATTAATGCCTTCTTGATAATGTTTTGCCTACACATCTTGCCATAGCACAACATGAGGTCTTGGTGAGTTTGAATATGTCAATAGATGCAAACAAGATGGTGTAATCTAATCTATCATTGGTGAACAAAAGTGCCTTGTTGATAGCAACTACACTTAATGTTAGTGAAAAAAACATTCAGAATGTTGTTAGGGTCCTTGGAGTACATCCAAAAATGATATGAACTACGAAGATTTGATGACAATTAGCTAATCACAAGGAACAAATTGTGGACATTAAGGGTACAAAAGGTGCATGTGGTATCTATAGATGAACTCACAATGTTGTTCTTGGTGGATAATTCAAACCCACGTTAGCTCAAATAAGGATGTGACATGATTTTGAGTTGGTCTTGATCAATACAAAATGAAACCAACACATTATTTGATGGAAACCCAGGTACAAGGAAAGTTTTCCTTGCTGAAGTTTTTTAATTTAATTTACTTAGATCAAATTTTGGAAAAATTGATGATCACTATTGAGATCTGAGATAACATTTGATAAAAGACTGAAATGAATGGATTTTTTGAAATTGATGTTTAATGATGTGGTAATTGAATGATCCAATAGCTATAAAATTGAAGTTTCAAATATGAACTCATGGATTTTTTTGTTGAATCATAGCTTTTAGATTTAATCATAATCATAGTTTTCAAATTTTGAATTTGGAATTCCAATGGTTATTGCATGTCTTTCAAGATTGTTGTGTGTTTAAAGATACAATTTGGATTATAGGTTAGACTTTAATGTGTGCCTTGAGGGTATAATGTAAAGTCATGTTGGACTTATGTGTTGTCAAGATGACATATAAACTACTAATGGAGTAATATGTGTTGCAGGTAACAAAAATATGCATTATGTGTGTGCTTGATGGATTTTATGTTTGCTCATGGTGGGTGTTTTATGAATATTATGTATGGTTTAAATATGATTGGTAGATTTATATATGCCATGATAATTTTTTATGAATTGTGTGTCAGATTCATGTGTTGTCGCAACCCCACTTTGGGTGAAGTGGGAGGATGAAATTCCCATTCCCAAAGTTGGGGATTTGGAGTCTTCCGGGACTCCCGAATGTTTAGAGTTGGATAGCAGAGGGAAAAACACCTTGCATTGGGGTGTTCTTGGTGTCATTGGAAAGGTCTTGAAGTGTAGATGTCTAAAATGGCCTCGCATTGGTCATTTGGACATCTTCAGCCCAAGTTATGGGCAAAAGAAGAGTCGGGAGTCAAACTGGCAGTTTGACACTAAAAGTCGGGAATCGACATCTTCCCGAGCTCCAAATTGAGATTACGACACGGCGTTTGAAAGATCTCGACGAGGGCTACAACTTTGGTTCAGACCTCGTTGCGATCAGACCCCGCAGTCGGGAGTTATGAGCTCCCAAAGTCCTGGGACTCTAACCGGGACAATTTCGGGACAATTTCGGAACTCCAACTTGGGAGTCCCAGGAAAAAGAGCCATTTGGATGTAGCCTTGGCGGAGGGGCACAGAGAATACTATATGGGGGAAGGTGGTGGCTTCCCCCGAGTCCGGGCCGTGGTGAGTCTTGTGTGTCAAAGTGCCCGTGGCTTGTCCCAACACCCAAGGGTGTTCTCGAATGTGAACTAACCACTTTGTGGTTTGTTTTGGATGCAGATTCAAGTTTGATCTTCTAGTCCCTCTTCCTAGTCTAATCCCAGGACTTCTAGCACGCCCTTCTACCCCTCTATAGTGCTAGAAGTCGGAAGCGCCCTTCCAAGTCCCAACTTTCCGCAACTCTACATAGTTGGGCCCTCAAGTGGGTTCAACCCAGGACTTGGGAGTGCGTCATGTGTGCTTCAAGACATTGTGTGGACATTACATGGACATTGAATGGATTTATGGTTGATTAAAAGATGTTTTGTGGATTGTAATGTGGATTTTTGTGTCACAAGGATATCTTATGGACGTTTCTTATTTCAAAAATGTTTTGTGGATTGTATGTTGGACTAATTTGTGTTTAAGGGTATTATGTACAAATTGATGTACTTGAAGGATGTCATGTTGTTATTTTGGATGTTCTATGGACTACATTTTGGACTACACTATAGTTTGAAAGTGCCTTGTACATTTCTATATGATTTACGTTTGTGCATTTCATGTTGGACCATCACTGAAGTTATGTAAAATATTTTGAATTAATTTGTTGTTCTTTTCAAGATGGGAATATCATGACATGTTTGAGTACAGATTATAGTCATAAAGTTCAAATTAAGCTGAATAGATTGTTGTCAAAAAGTTGTGGTAAATATTGGAGTAATTTCTATAGTTGAAAAGTTCAAATTGAGTTGAAAAAATATTGTTAGAAAGTTGGAGCAAGTTCCATGAAGTCTTTAAGGAAATTTGGTGCATGTACATTTCAACAAGTCAATGAACTTGAATAATAATGGAAATAAATTAGGAACATACTATAATTATTTCATTTTTATGTGTAGACTAGATTTTTTTTGACATTCTGTGTTGCTCACCCCTGTGTCAATATTGGGTAGCGTATGTTTGAAAGACTCAAGCCATTATTTGTGCGGAGGATGAAAGATCGGAATATTTATTGCATATATCATGTTGAAATTGATGAATTGTGGACGACTTTTAACAATATGTAGAAAGCTATCTATGGCTCTAATTGTACATGCGATTGCCAAATTTATGTTTCTACTTTTGATGTTTATTGTAAGATTAGCAATGAAGTGTTTTTTGGAGTCATTTAGATATGGGAAAGCATTGTGTGCAAGACAAATGAGTTTATGCATTGGCATAAACAAGATTGATTACTCAGTGAATGTGATAAGTGTGGTGTTAATCTATTGCCATTGTGTCCCAAGGAAACTAAGGGATTCAATGACTATGTGGTCACTTGGAGGCAATTTGCTCTTGGACAAACTATGTTAATGGCAAGTAAACCACAAAAAAAACTGAACCTTTTACACAAGGTTACTCCTGTTGATAAGTTTATTGCATATTTGAAGCCTAAGTTTCAATATTTTGTGCACTATAACTTTGTTACTAAGTGGCAAGACATGTAGTTCAGATTGTGTTTAAGATCTGTGTAGTTGGGGTTCATTGTATCTATGATTGATTTTGCAAAAAATTATTCCTTTACAATTTAAAATGAGGTACAATTGATGCATTGGCACTTTTATCAAATTTCAATTTTGGTCCACATTACCTATTGTCCTAACCTTAATTGGGAGCCGAATGATGTAGATTCGTATTTGATAACCAAATATCATTTTTATATAAGTGAGGATTGCAAGCACGATTCATATTTTGTGTAACATTGTTTGCAAAACATTAGATGTACATGGTTGACAAAGGATATGCTCCTTCTACTCATTTTGTTTGGTCTAATGGTTATGAAGGCCAATTTAAATCCCATAAGCCTTGGTATTTTGTGGGATGTTATCCTAATTTGATAGGTGGGTGTGTGATGATTTGGTCCTCTTTTGGGATTGGTCATGGGAAAGGAGCCCATGATGGAGCTAGGGCTATCATCAAGTGGTTTTTGTGATAAAAACAACTAAATGCCCATGGTGTGCCTTTAAGAAATATAGCGGATGTGGTAAGCTTCTTGCGTGATAGATTGTGTAAAACGCCAAAGACCTTTTACATACACTAGCCATTGTAAGCCAATGAAAATGGTGTCTTTAGTTCATAACTGTAAGTCAATGAAAAAGGTGTTTTAACTCATAAGTCCTAATGATGTTGATCGAAACATTGCTTATACTTGTGATCCAATTCATGGCACCCAAAAGCTACACTTTATATGTGCCTTGAGGGTCCAACCACGTTATTGGGAGCCACACATGCCCTTTTACACCATTGTTTTATTTTTAAAATATTTTTGATATGTCTTTCAAAAAAACATTAAAAATCTTAAATTTTTTCTTAATACTATTATGTTAAGGTGTATATTAAAAAAAACCCAAACTATGTCATCAAAAAATACTTTTGAATTGTGCTTTTAGTGTCAAAATTGTTTTTAAGTTGCTTTTATGCAACTTTTTAGTAATGGTTACAAGAGGTTCTTTAAAGGTTTTTTGATTTAAACACTTAAGTCTAGTTCCAAATCTTGTTCTTCACATTCCTAGACTACCAATTGTTAGTTTTCTAAAATATCAATATCAAAATGAGTTGGGTGAAAACATAAAAAGGAGCCAATCACGCCAAGGATAAAATCCTTTCTAAGGATTGTTATTTCCATGTGGCAATTTTTTATTGCTTTATATTGCATTTTTCAAACAATTTTTTAAATTGAATATCAAATTTGAGGCCAAATATGAGATATAACATGATAAAACTTTTTTTTTTTACATCAAGCCCTACATTATAGTCAAATCTATAATTTTACTTTGAACCATGATTACAAATTCAAAACTATAATAGTGTAAAAGGACATTCAAATATTAAAATCTAAAAATATATATGTATTTTTATTTTTTGAATTTTTTGAACACATGGATCCCTTCTTGTGGAATATATTAAAGTTCAAAAAAAAATTGAAATGATTTGGTGAACATTTGATACAAAAAAACCACTTGTTCACGTGCTTTTCTTGAGTGCTTTCAAAATATAAAAGGACTCTTGAAACATGATGAATTTTCATGAAAATTTTGTAATTACAACTTTAAAAGTATAAGAACTTATTTTAAAATATATATATATATATATATATATATATTGATATATAGTGTTCCCATGGTGATTTTTCAAATTTTCAAAAAACAGTTTTTAAAGACTATCCACACATTGTTTGGTTCCTCTTTTTTTTTCTCAACATAAACATAACAAAGTAAATTCAATTTTTTTTAAAATCTCATTATGGAAGCCTCCATCCTTCCATCAAGTTTTTATGAGTTGAATACAAAATTTGAAAAACTTGTACAATAAAAGTAAGTAACAAGTAAGAATGAAAGTAACAAATTAATATTACACTTCATTCTTACTTTTACATTAAATGCTAAAATATATATTGATTTTACTATGAAAAATTTCAAAGTGCATTAGTATACTTAACATGCCATTGATTTAAAAATAAAATAAATCCAATATTTAATCTACTTTGTAGTTTGTGACATCTACTTGATTTTGATGAATATATGCAAAACTGTTTTAAACATTTGGTTTTAAATATAGTTGTAGCAAAGTCAAAGAACTTCATATAATTAGACATCAAAGTAAATAATAGTTTTAAATTCAATATACAAAGCCTTACTTGATGGCCATTTTCCATTTATATTGCAAGGTAATTTTCTAGTCTACTTTATCATGCTTTCGCCCAAGGACATGATTGCCCA
>Ga0209208_10007893_pt1 | contig 14308 bp, 6 predicted proteins | sample S1TSphfallax_3_FD_187694 | JGI IMG/M metagenome (GOLD analysis project Ga0209208, IMG submission 187694) | Host-associated microbial communities from peat moss isolated from Minnesota, USA - S1T2_Fd - Sphagnum fallax MG (SPAdes) (version 2) | ecosystem: Host-associated > Plants > Peat moss >...
TGTTATTGAATGCATGCAAGCTTTCAAGTCCGCAAAAATGGAAGATGTGAACGGCTACCCCTACGCAAGAACAACCTTGAGGCCAAGTCAAGTGATTTTGAAAGGAAAGATTAGGGTTTCCCTTTTCCTCCTTATGTGGTGCAAGAACTCATGCCAGGCTTTGTGCATCGGTCAAATCTCTATTCAGTGTCATTGTCTGAAGCCAGAGCTCAGGGAGCAAATCAGTTTTCTTGGCAAAATCATATGTGGACTGTCAGCTTCAGACACCACACTTATTAATTTTAGCAGATGGATTCGGCATTATTGCAGCAGTAGCTCAGAATCTGCACCAGGAAATAGGGCAAGTGGGTTGATGTAGGAGACTTGTTTTCTTTGTGAATTCATCACCATCTGCATCAGGAAGGCAAGTTATATGGTCACCATATGGTCAAATGCTGAAATATTTCTATAGGAATTGCATTTGATGAATCATGAGGATTCTGGATCATTAGGAGTGGTAAATACAATACCTAGCTCCTGAGGTGAGCTTCCTGCCACAAACTTGAGGAGGAAGGAATCTGATCCTGGTATTTAAAGCATTCAGAGAAGCCATGGATCATGTACTGCAATGGTTATGTTATGTTTTCTTGACAAAGGCACATGTGGACCTTCAGCATGTCATAACTTACAGGTTATAGGGTAATGATGTCAGTCCCTTATGTGGTCAGACACAAGATCTTGATTGCTGACTTGCGTTTCTCTCGTCTGGGCAATGTGGATCTGTCCTGGCATAGTGAGCATAACCTTATGCTGTAGATTTGGCTATGGGGTTCTAATTGAGGGTAGGGTATTGTGTTCTGTTATCTATGGGAGGTTTGCAGTGCTGATGTTTTTTTGCTTTTCAGTTCAGATAAAGATGAAAATGATCTGGAGACAGAAGCTTCGATTCTAGGCCTTCAATCCCATTGGGACTCAACCTATGTGGATGAGCTTGCAAACTTCCATGAGCATGGTGATGCAGGGGAGATCTGGTGAGAGACTTTCCTTTAAAATGCTAACTAATTGATGTGCAAGTAAGATTTTTTGGGCAGGCTTATCTATGTTGTACATTCAGCTCTTGCCTCTGCTTTTCTTACTGCCAGAAAATCAGACAGGTTAAACTTACCAACAAGCTAAAAGGAAATGAGGTTAACCCTCACAACCTTGTTACAGCTTAAATGAGGATACTCTGGAGAGTAGTTATCTCTTGAGTGCTTGCAGACATTGTGATGGAGTCTTGCCCTTCAAATGCAACAGCAAGTCAAGGTGCAGATTTTGTATAATTGTTGGCCAGGAATTTAGGGTAGATTGCCATGTACTTGTCTACAGTCTACACCCACCAGGGGGAGCTGATGAAGGTAGTAGGGAATAATGGCATCCAGTCACTGCCAGTCATTATGAAGGTCCAATACTTTTTGAGTGACACAAGGTTATGACTGCATTTGTTGGTTTGGTTGGGACTGAAAAAACAGCTTCCTTTGTGTAGGCCTATGCTAAATGATGTAGGAGGACCAGGAGAATGTCACCAGATTCCAACATTTCACAACCCATTAGCTTCTGCTTTTAACTCCCCAAGTTAGCAGAAATTAACCCTAGCCTTGAAATGTATTGACACTCTGATCTTCTAAGGTTCTCAGGTGTCAGTTGATTTTTGATAGGGTTTCTAATCACAAGTGTGGAGCTTCAAAACACACTTTGTCATTAAGTTCACAGTCTTGTTTCTCTCTTTGTTCATCCTCTTTTTCTTTTTTTCTCTCATTTTTCTTCTTGGTTTCTTTTGTCTTCTCCTTCTCTTTTGGATTTGTTTAGCCACCCGGCATCGTCACCGAGTCTTCCTGTTACTGTGGTCTTGTCACAGAAAGTATGTTCATTAATGTATGGCATTGACCTCCACTGAGCCTGGAGGTGGAGAAGTCAGTGGAAATGTTAAGGTAGCTACTCAGCACAATACATGTTGCTGTTGAAGGTCTCTGAATATGTGTTTGACTGTTGCTGTTGTTCAAGCCACTCAGTTTTGTGACAGAAATCCAATGTTGGTTAGTGTTTGTCATTAATGTACTGCCATTGCCAGAAACTGATGAAGTGAATGGTGATATTGTGGTCAATACCATAATGTTGCAGTTGAAGGTCTGATGAACATGTATATGACCATTGTTGTTGTTAAAACTGATCTTCAAATTCTGTGTTGTTGTCTGGTCTTCTCCTTTCTTTATAATTGGGGTTTGTCTTTTTCATGCTTGATGTTTGGTTGCTGTTATGTTGTCAAATCTAAAATATCCATAACCTTATTATTGGGTATTCTCTCATTTCTTTCCAGGTTGACTTAAAGCACAAGTTTTGTGAAATTCTCATTACTTATCAAGATATCAGTTTTGTTTTTGGTTTCTCCTATGTTCTTTTGGGTTTGATCTCCTTGTTTTCCTGTCACTGATGTATTGTCAGATCTGAAATCATTATAATCTTGTTATCAGATCATCTCTCAATTTTATTCACAGTGAATTAAATTGTAAGCAGGGAGATGTTCTCAGTACTTGTGAAGATATAGTAAGATAATTCAGTCAGTGAAGCTGGTGTGTGCAGAGTTGGTGGTCAGTAAGGTGATGTACCTTCATGGACATATTGTATGAGCTGTCACTGTAGTTGTAGGGAAGATTTAGAGTGTCAACACATTGAAGAGATTGAGGACTTTATGACAACATCTATCTGGAGACCTAAATTTGGGTGCAATGTTTAGGTTTGGTGAAGAGGTGATGGAGACAGTAGCATCTTGGACTGCAAGAATTTGTGTGGCAGTTGCTGCTGGGCTTCCCTGTGATCCTGTCAATGGCTTTGCACTACCTCCAAGAGGCTTGTCTGATATATCTGCAGGTGGATCCATGGCTTTGGAGCTTGCCAACTGGAATGTTCTAGATATTGGCACTGGCAATGGACTGTTCCTTCATGCTCTGTTCAAGCAAGGGTATGTGCTTTAGCACGTCCCATTCCCAAACTTTGTGGTTCCAGTATCTTTCACTGGATTAACCATTACGCACAATGGATGAAGTCAGGATCTGACAACATAATTTGTTGTGTAGGTTCACCGATCTAACAGGAACTGATTATAGTGAGGGAGCAGTGGAGCTAGCAGGAGCTGTGGCTGAGCGCAGGAACATGGACAACATCACCTTTCTGGTGCATCTCCTGTGCATGGCTTGTTGTCTCTCTCTGTTGCTTTCTACAGTATATGAGATTTCACACTTGAGGTAATCTGTGACTAGGGATGATGGGACTGATTAAAGACAGGAGGATTGTAGGTTTTGTCAGCATAAGAGTATTTCTTTCAGAAGTGCACTAAAACAGAGTTTCTGAACTGTCATATGTTTCTCCTTTTTGGTGCTCTACAGAAGATTTTGTTTATTCCAAGTTGTAATTCCATTTTCCCAATTTTATCAACAATTTAAAATCCCATGAGGTCGATGGATGCCTTTCTCACATCATCAATACAAGCAGACCTTACACAGATTTCATTTGGTGCATCCAGATAAACTTGGCTGTGAATATCTGAGATAGTTGTGGTCAACTGAGAGAAGCTTGTTAAATACAGGTTGATGATGTACTTGATTCAAAGTTAAACCGACAGTTCCGTCTTGTCACTGACAAGGGCACTCTTGATGCAATTGGTCTCCATCCTGATGGAGTACCCCGCAGGTTTGAAATCTGGTCTTCTTGACTCTTTTCCCTAGAGTATGCAGATAATGTGAGTAGGCTCAAGTTTGAGCAATATAATGTGCTTAACTATTTCATTTAATGTCCTAGTTTTGGAGTCATTCTCCAACTTAGAATATCCATTTCAACTTGGATATTGGGAGTTGCAGTCAATGATTGCAAATAATCAGCTCCATAGTGGCCATTTATGACTCCATATGCTTAGCTATGCAGGCGCCAGGTCAGATTGCCTCATACAGATAATCTGATTTTGCTACGTGGAGCAACCATCCAGGTGTAAGCATATGCTAGCAGTAGCCTGTTAGAAGGTTCTAATTGATGATACTTCTTTTTTGCCAGAAGAGTTGTATCATAGATGCCTGTGTATTGAGTTATGTTTTACTGAATTGCCTCAACATGACGATTGGCATCTTCAATTTCATGGTCTTTTTGTGCTGAGTGTCTGCAGGTTGCAATATTGGAAAGCTCTCTATAAACTTGTCACTCCTGGAGGTGTGGTGGTATGGTCTCTATTGCTTGCCACCATTTCTAAATTTCTTGCATTATTTGATTTTAAGATTAAAATCCTGCAGCTTTCATGCACTATATAACCCATGGCCAGGTCAGAATGACTTGCTGGGCTGGATTACTCCTATGCAACAGACCATGAAGTAAACTAGTCTTCCTGTGCTTGGACTGCTCTTCCACACTGATCTTTTTGTTCTGATGTGAGAGAGAGGTGATGGTTGAGAACTTTGTGAGTAACTCTCATGAGGTTATGACCAGATTTGTTGTTCTGCTATGTTCAAAGGCTTGGTGTAGAGTTTTCTCTGCAATCTCATAGATATGATAAGAGGATAAAGGGAGAGAAGGTTTCTGAAACCTGCCACATCTGTATATTAGAACTTTGTGCTTCTCAACTCTAAGCTGGGTGGTTTGTAACACAGGTGGTAACATCATGTAACAGCACCAAGGATGAGCTAGTTGCAGAAGTGAATGCTGTCTCTCAGCCTTTGAAGGTCGATCAGCATGGCACGAAAGACGACAAGGATATAACTGGACTTAGCTCACTCTCAACAAGATTGACCTTCAAGTACATAGATCATATCCGCACCTATCCAACTTTCCGATTTGGAGGAGTTGAAGGAAGCCGGGTTTCAACAGTTGCTTTTGCTCTGAAAGCTTGAGGTCATTTGAAGTTGCCATAGGTGCTTTTCTTAACTGACGCATGTGAATATCAATTTAGATGGAAGTTGGAGATGAAGCTTGCGAGATGGAGTTGGCTGTATGAGAAGTTGCTAGCATGTTTGAGGAAACCAGATGTGTGTGTTTACTAGACATGATTACTGGATGGTTTCATTGCAAAAGATAATACATTCCATCCCTTGTTATTGCATCAGTTATTATCAAATGAATGATTGGGAATTAAAATTGGCAATTCAACTCACAACCACTAAAAATGTTGCGACAAAGAGGTTAAATCACATTTAATTGATAAATGTGATATGATGTTTTAAGTATGTTATATTCAAGGGTTAGGACTTTGTTTTACAGAACTTTAAAGTAAAGAGTCCATATGAAAGAATATTGGGTTGGTATCAATTTAATTGTGAGAACCAGCTACGGGTTCAAGCTATTTCTCCCAATGAACATTGGTGGATATGATATCAAGCAATACATGCCATGATATCATAATGATCGACTTTTATCAGAGTGACAATCAACACTTTGAAAACTAGGTGTTTCATATTTTTTCCAAATATTGATACCCAAGTACAATAATGGAAGATACCAATGGTAGGTTTTCAGGAGTATATTATCTACTCTAGATAGCAGGAGTTTTTTAAAAGGCTTCTAGAAGCTTCTAAAAGAATCCAATGTTTTTTGGGTTTTAGGTTTAGGGAATTAGGGGTGTTGTCATTCAACAAACATCTTTAGTGAAGAGCAAAAACTTGTCTTCACATAAATAAGAAGGCGCAACTTTTTTCCATCACTCAAATGTTTTGAAATTATGTTGTTGAAGATTTGTGTGAATTAGGTTATGGAAACATTTTTCTTTTCTTTCTTGATTCACAACTCTACTTTCGCATTTTCTTTCTTGGCTCCCACTCTCCTTGTGCGATTTTCTTTTAGTGATATTGGTGTTGCTCCTTCAAGTACATGCATGTATTCTTAGTTGTTGCTAATTGCACCTTTCCTTTTGAGATCCTATTTTTACTCATCAATTTGTTGCATGTATTCCCTCCTTTGTTTGCTTATGTAGATATGAGATTGTAACATTTCTTTCTTAGTTTTTAGCTTCATTCATTGATCTATCACATGTACTCCCCCCTCCCTCTTGCTTGCTTGTGCATGTGTGAGATTGTAACATTTTGTTTTTAATTGTTGGCTTTACTCGTTGATCTATCACATCTACTTCCTCCCCGCTTTGTTTGCTTGTGTAAGTGTGAGATTGTAACATTTCCTTCTTGATTGTTAGCTTTACTTGTTAATCTATCACATGTATTTCAACCCCTTTGTTTGCTTGTGTAAATGTTAGATCATAAGAGCTTCAACTCAACATTGGAGTTTAGTTCCAAGCTTGAAGCTTGGAACTTCAAGTTTTTGGGATTTTTTTTTGTTTTTTTTTGTTTTTGGGTTTTGTGTTAACTTTAACATTTTTTTTATTGCTGTTTTTTTGGGTATCTTTTTCCTTTTTTTCCCTATTTTTTGGTTATTTTTTCTTGCTGGTTTTTTGGGTTTTTATTGTTATTATATTATTATTATTGATTTAAATTTTTTTTCTTTTTTTTGTTTTGCAAAATTTACATCTATTCAACATTTAGATGGGTTTTGCATCATTTTACACTTAATTGCCATTGCACAACTTTATTACATTATGATGGAAAGGAAAAGGAAAAGTGAGTGATTTTATCCTTATGTATCTCAAGTTGAGATTGAAAGAATTTTTCTTTAATTAAGATATTTACAAGTCTAAGAAGATGTTGGCAAACAAACAATTTTAAAAAGTTGATACTTGTGAACAAGAATTAGCCTAGTGATCCTAAGGTTGGTTGTATTTCCCCATCTACCTTGGTGGAATTGATTGAAACATATATTAATCTAGACAAAGAATTGGAAGGGTTTGAAGTTGCCTTTGGTATTTAAAAAAATGATGAATTTTATTCATTTTCATTAATTTGTTTTAAATCCTTTCACTTGTTTCAATTTTTTGGTTTTTTTTTGTCTTATTTTATTAAAATTTGATAACCGACTTTAGATAACTACTTAAAATAACCATGTGTTATTAACCTTGTAAGAACCACATATTTGAAAATCAACTTTAAAAAATTTTAAATCAAAAATTAACACCTTAGTAAGTTCTATAAAATTTGGCGGGGAGAGGGGGGGATTAGAATTAAGTTGATTCTACAAAATTACTTTAAGGATTGGAATTGGTAGTTCTTTGAAAAATAGGAGAACCGCCCAACATTGGTTACAAAAAAAAAAGAAAAAAGGAAGCACTTAACTTGAGAATTTGGACTTCCATATGGGAATCTTGGAAATTTATGCCATTCAAATGTGGTCCTCACCACCATCTACAAAATATATTTTAGGGAAGAAAATCATGATTCCTTACTATTGTGATGTGTTTTATGAATGTGAGTTGCCCATGGTTCAACCATGCACCATTTTTGTTCTAATTTGCATTAATCAACTTTTTTTTTGTTTCTGCAAATTGATTTCACTTTGAGTTCATATAATTATTATGTTCAATCTAATCACATTTTGAATCTTTCACACCCTATTTTGTTAGAACTAAGGAATATGTCCTTGGTTTGCATTTCACGTATGAAATAGAAAATCATTAAGGTTTTTGACCCTTAATAACATTTGACAAATTGACATTGCATTAGTTGTTATGTTTCAATGCAAATGGTATGAATACTTTTTCAAGTAATTAGCATGGAATTACAATTCCTCTTTGAAATCAATTAATTCATTCCCTCTTTTTTATAATATTTATAATTTATAATTATGCAATATGAAGGGTTCAAAAAATAACTTAAAATAACATGTTATGAATAAAAAGAAATTTACAAATCTTTTTTGTGTAAATTCATCTACAATATTCATAAATGGGATTGAATTCAATGTGAATTCAAAAGTGCTTTCATTAAATCTTTAGCAAAGATATTTTTATTGTGTAAAATATATGTTCATTTTTAAAATAATTATAATTTTTTTTTCCTCAATATGATTTTGTACAAATTTAAAAAAAAATTGTAATGTTATTCGAATTGTTATCACCCATAAATAGTTTTACCCATATTTGCCTATAGAAGAGTTACAAAGTTCCAAAATTGTTTAAATCTTTCAATATTACTTTGAAAAAATATCAATTTTAAATTTGATTGATTTTGATTTTTTTGGGAAAAAACCATTGTTTATGTCCCCTCTTTAAATTGGCGAAATATGGTCACTAGAAGAATAATTAATTAAATAATCAATATAGCCATTTTTTTCCAACATCATATTTTTTTAACAACATTAATTATAGACTAATAAAAATGATTAATTACACAACTTTGAAAAAAAATCACAACATATTTTTTTTATTATTTTTTTATAGTAATGTAGCAATACATTTTACCTTTGTAGAAATAAATAATATATAATTTTCCGATATTTTGGAATTAAATGGTTGGCTTACCCTCCCCTACCCTTTAATCAACAATATTTTTTGTTTTTATATTTGGTGACAAATTTTCGCAAGTTAGTGGTTCTTTCTGGAGAATTTTTTTTAAATAATGAAATTTCAAAGAATTTTTTTGAAGGGGGTCATTCATTTAAAATATATATGTCAGCAAAAATATAATGTATTATATATTATTTATTGGATAAAAGGTACTATTTATTCAAAAATATATTTTCAAGTGTACAATTCAACTTATGCTAAATGTTAATAGTTGAAAAGTTGTTGAAAGAATGACTAAACAATATTACCACTATTGCAAGGAGTTTGGGGTTGAAATATTTTCCATGTCAATTTTTTTCCCATTATTATAAAATTCAACATGGAGAAAAAAATCCAATGTTAAACAAGGTAGTCATTGTTTTCACTATGAAAATTATACACAACTAACTAGTAAACAATTTCAATTGCTATTTGTGCATGATGATAATAAGTCAAATAGTGATCAAATTGGACAAGTAGTTGCAATGGGTGGTAGTGGAAAAACCCAAGATTTCTTCTTGTATCAAAACCAAAAAAGGGTCATCTCATGAAATTTCTTCCCCTCATTGTTCAAGATACCAATACAACCATGTCTAGGTTCATTCATGTCACACTTTCATGCCTATTTATAGTTTACACCCCTTAAAGGCATAAATAGGTGCCTCCAAAAAAATCCTTAACCTTAGTCTTGACAAATACTTGTTTGTATTTACATGGGATGTATTTTTGACACTTTTGTTTATCTACATGGCCAAGAGGGAAAATGCAACATTTGACAAAATCCCATCAATCCTTTCTTGTTTTTAAAATGCAATTTATTAGTTTGTTACTAGCCTTGTCACTTATATTCCAAGAGGATAAAAAACATGGTTCCAAAATCACGACAAATAGTTCAATATTTGTTACAAGTTTAGATGTTACATTTCAAAAGCAATTGTCAATGCAAATAAAAGAAATGAAATGGAATAATTATGATGTTCTATATAGCTTTTTTTTTAATGAAAGATTGTGAAAATGCGACACAAATTTTTGAAAAAGGAATATTTTGTCACAAATTCCTTTTTTTCAAAAGTCATCAAATTACAATAGAAAATTGTGTTTTTGAGAAAGGTGTCACCACACTCATGTTTATTGGCTACACATTTAAAAGTTCTCTGAAAAAAAGTCACCAATAGCTTTTGCTACAATTTTGGTGAGATCTAGTGGTCTTGGATCAAACCACAAACAAGTTGTGAAGACTTAACCTTTCCAATATACTTGAAGTCCAACTTGAAGGATAACTTGAATACATGTAGTGTTACCCTTATTACAACCCATGAAATAATACCATATAATGATTTACAAACATTCATTCATGCTTCAAATTGTTTAATGAGTACAAGCAAGAATCCTCCCCCTTTGGAAAATGTCACATTCCTAAGGCCTTTCCTTATACTTCCATTTTCTTGTGCATGGAGCTTTTCATTTTGCAAACACCCCATTCTAGGGCCTTAAAATTCTCATTGTGCATGGGGTCCCTCATTAGGACAATGCCTTTCCTAGGGCATTATGTTACAATTTCTCACGAATAGCAAGACCATGGTCTATACATGATATTTTGGATGAAGTGTAGCAATCAAATAGTATGAAACTCAAATCATCTCCAACAATGTTCAATATGTGATCATGCACAATAAAATTGGATAAAGAAAAGTCAAAATATGTTGGTTTGGTTTAGCACAATAGTTTTGGTTCAACATAATTACAAAGTTTGTTGTCACTTGTAAAAGGCGTAGTAATGCCATGCACTTGTAGACATAATGCAATATATATGATATGACTAAATGTTATTTAATGCTTATGATTGGCCCATCATAATGATTAATCCATGTGGTTTGCTATTAGTAATGCCCCAACAATTGGTGTCCTTGGTTGAGTTTTATGGGTGGGATTTAAAAAAATAAAATAAACTAAACTTGGATGTGAAAAAATTCTTACAAGGTCACATATTTACTGAGCAACATTCTTTTAAAGGATTATTTGAAGTAGCCTATGTGGCTATTGTGCATTTGAATTAGCATGTTAAGTGGCTACAATTAGGTCCCTAGACACCTTTTAAATGGCTACTTAGAAAAAAAGAAAAGAACATATGGTGATTTGAGCCCTTGGATGGCATGTGTATTTGGCTATTGCAAATTACATCTTGTGGGTGAACATTGGCTACTTCAAGTTTGACAAAGTGAGGATTTAGGGTATAAGAAAAAAAAATGTGAGGCCTTTTGGCGAGGCCTGAAAGATTGGATTGGCAAAATTTTTGGAACAACATCCTAGTTCTAGCACCTTGAAACATATTGACCCCATCAACTCCAAATGTGATTAGCTTTGTTGCCATTATTTCCTAAATCAAACCACCATATAACACCATGACATCCACCAATTTTTTTTATAGATTATTCGAAGTGGCCTCATCAACCACCTACTACAAGGATAACAACAAAAGGGTTCATTGCCACTTTTCAACCACATATGCATGGATTGAACCCCAAGAATATTGATCCACGATTGTAATTTCATCACAAGAAAGGGAGATAAACTTAGTACCTTGAACCAAATCATTGGTTTTCTTCACCACTAATTCATGCATACAACTTGTCGTCCACCAACCAATTGAATTATACCAATGGGTTCTTGGAAAATCCTTGACATCCAAGAACTACAACTTTCTCATATTTTCATAGTTTGTCATAGGGTTTTCTTGTAGATATAATGTGAAAACAAATAACAAACTAGACCAATTTTTTCTTCCTTTATGGAACATATGAACCACAAAAGACCTAATTGGCTATTCTGTTTTTTTTTTAACATTTGAATATAGACGTTCACTTTTAGCATGGATTGAATTTTATTTTATATAACAATTTTCAGTTTTGTAAACTCATGGGATTGTAATTAAAACATTCCTCCTATCAATGTGTTTCCAAATGTTGTCCAACTTAGGGCCAACAATTTATCCATCCCCTCTATTTTGGAATAGACTTTACATTTAACTTGATGCACCTTCCTATGATTGATTCAGCCCATGGAAGTTTAACAATACAAATTTTTGGAAAACTTTGTTTTGTTCATACTCCTTTTGTTTCCACTTATTTTCTTCAATAGAAATCCGTAGGTCTACCTCAAAAGGAGGATTAAGGAGAGAAGGGGTTTGGGGTTTCTTGGTTAAATGTTGTTACATTAGAAGTGAAAGGAGATTATTTTTGAGAAAAATGAACTTGAAGTTTTTGGGGTGGATTTAGAGGTGCCATCTTTGACAATAATGGTAATTGGCTAGGTTGTGAAAGCAAATGGCTATAAAAAAATTGGTGATGCTTGCACATCAATTTGTTAGACAATTAATGATGGGCTTAATGGTTGATCAACTTTAAACCCAAATGACCTAGAGATGAACAATCATGGTTTCTTGTATTAAACATTGAACTACAATGGCTACCTGAGTTGAGTAGTAACTATTGAATAACAATGGCTACTTGTGTTGGGCACTAATTCCTAAACATGGATGGCTACTTGCACTGAGCATTGCATGCAATGAGTAGTGCATGCATTGAGCACTAACTTTTAAGTAGCAATGGTTGCTTATGTTGAACATTGAGTAACAATGGCTACTTGCATTGAAGACTAAACAACTTGAAAAAAAGGCAAGGTATGAACTTTAATCCTAAACAATGATGGTGCAAGTTAGCTTGAAGTTAAGCAATTTGAGGTAAAAAGAACATGACTATTGATTCTTGAGTCCTTGACCTTGATGAAAGAAAGATAAGGTCACAATAATGTGCATTGTGCAACGAACCATGGTGCTTACAATGCAAACCTTGAAGAGGATATATATTAAGTGATGATGACAAAAAGTCAAAAATGAAAAGGAAGAAAATTGAGATGTAAACAATACCTCATTGATTATTGTAGAGTCCATATTTGCAAGACGAATTTGATTTACATGGCCTCAACCCTAAGTCCTCCATCAACAATCGTATGTAGAAGGACGTGTTAAACACTAATGCGCACTCTACATTATGTAATTCAATTACACATTAGCACAATTCACAATCACATAACGCACACAACTTCACAATGCATAAGTCGTCGAACCTTCAAGTTCCAAGTTCCAACTAGTGTTCAAGGTTGCAAATTCTAGAACAAAACTTGAATGTAACGGTAATGCAAAACAACTACAAAGAAAAACAAGGGTTTAAGGTAAGCGATCCAAATTTGGATTTTGGATTATAGAGGATTTTAAATCTTCAATGTTCAATCCTCTTGGTTGTAGGCTGCCACCATCTTCAAGTTGAAACTTGCAACATTCATGAATCTTTAATCAAGTCTTTCACCTCAACATTCACAACTTCATCCCAGTCCTCCTTTTGCACAATGAATGAAACTCTACCTTTAACTCCAACATATGGATTTACATTCTAAAATTGTTGGTGATCCTACCTAAAATTTTGTAGGCAATGACGGCAAGAGGTTCTCTTTGGTAGGTGACAATAATCAATGACAATGACTAAAGTTACAAAAGAGATTTTGGTGAAGAAGGAAAGAGAGAGTTAGGGCATTGACAAATTAGGGTATCAACTTGTCGCAATTTGGCTTTCACTAACCTTAAAAGCTTGCCATATGTGGTGATGGGTTTAGGGTTTAAGGATAGGTTGTTGGCAAACAATCCACTATTTGGTCTAGCCTTTCAATGAATTTTCCCTAAAAGGAAACTTTTTTTTCAAGTTTAAAATAAAAGCTACCACTTTGAGATCGAAATCTGGCGATATTCTGCCACTAAAAAAAAATGTTGCTACTCAACAATACGCAACATTGTAGTTGCTATGAGTTTGCCCTGGTGAATGCATGGAGGGGCAAGGAGATGATTGTTTTTATTGGCCAACTACAATGATTCGGTCAAGTGGTGACACTTAAAACCTTAATGGGTGCACCAACTAACTAACGGTTTACAAAATTTCTTTGTATTCTAGAGACAACAAAGATGCAACTATCAAAGATTTTAAGCTCAAAAATATTAATATGTTTTTAATTCACCCAGCACTGAACACATAATCCCAAACACCCCCCTATCTTCCCTCATTCCTTTACCAGATTGAGCAATTCTTCTGTTGCCTTAAGATACTTTTTTTTTTTTAATGTAAATGGCAAGGCCAAAGGCCCATGGGTATCATGGGAAAATGGTCTAAAATAATAACATAAGTGGCAAGCTAAAGCTTTGCCCAAAATTGAACTATCACAACCTATGTACAACGTGTGTCAAAGGGAAGTACATTTATAATTCCATTTGAGGCTACGAAATCCTACCTACTACTTAGGGTAGTGTCCAATTTTTTAAATTTATTTTATTTTATTTTTTGTGATGCGCCAATCTCAGTGGCTCATTGTGAAAAAGAAAAAGAAAAAAAACTAGAAACAATTGCACTTTGGGATAGACCCCACCAACTAATTAACAGACCTAACAATAGGTACCTATCCACATGAAATACATGTAGGGTAGGCCTAGCTAGCCTAGGGTGGTAAGCTTCCACATTGACAAAAATCAATATTTATTAAAAAAAAAATTAATTTAGTTAATTTTAAAAAAAAATATTTTTAAACTTTCCCAAAATGTAATAAAGGATTATTTAATGACAAAACTGACACTAGGGTTTAAAGGTTGGTTAGTAAGTAGTTGGTGTTGTTGTGTGGGTGGTGGGAGATGATCATTATTGCACTTAAAAAAAAAATAAAATTAAAAAAATTCTCAAGTGCAATGGTGGAGGAGAAAGCAGCAGCCAAAAAGTGCATAAAAAAAAGTGAAGATATGATAAGGGCGGTTTGTTGCATGCATGCATTTGGGGAGGTTGGGATGGAGGTTGG
>Ga0209208_10007894_pt1 | contig 14307 bp, 19 predicted proteins | sample S1TSphfallax_3_FD_187694 | JGI IMG/M metagenome (GOLD analysis project Ga0209208, IMG submission 187694) | Host-associated microbial communities from peat moss isolated from Minnesota, USA - S1T2_Fd - Sphagnum fallax MG (SPAdes) (version 2) | ecosystem: Host-associated > Plants > Peat moss >...
ACAAGGAAAGTTGTAGAAAGGGGAGTTGTGCTCGGTGGAGATTTCACGAACAAACTACGGAAGGATTTGTTGTAGAGAAGATAAGTAGTGCAAGTTTTCTGTTTTGTTGGGCAAGAGAAGTTGTGGGAGTGAGGTTTGTAGATTTTTGTTTCGAGGGAAAGTATGAAAACAATCCACTACGCAATGTATTCAGAAAGGCAGAGTATTCATCTTAGAACTGGATATGATGGTTGAGCAAGGGGAATGATGAGAAGTTTCAGAGGTCTGGAGAGTGGCCAACAATTCTTCTCAAGAGTATGTGTTTGTGTTTTGTTTATGTATGGGTTTTGTTGTCTTGTTTTTCAAGAGCAAGTACCTTGCTTTTGGGAACTCCAAAGGACTACAACAATCCATTGAGTCTACAAGGTCGATCATAGAAAGGATGGGTGTAATTCTTTGTAAGGATTCTTCAAGCAATGATTGGGGAAAGTCGATGTGTTGTATTCTTGTTTTTTGTCTTGTCAAATGGAGCAATAGTGTCAAGTAAATATGATCGTGTGAATTCTATGGGTCTGAAGACTTTGAGAATAGAGGCCAGTGGGCTCAAGAGAGTGAGATCAGAGCGATCTGACCCTTGAAAACCTCAAACCTCTCTATGATGATGAAGGCTGTTTCTTTGCTAATTTCTCGACAAAATTTAGGTGGCCACTGGCTCGAGTTAGTGTGAAGTTTGGAAAGTGTATTTGATGTTCACTGTATACATGTTTTGCATTTTTTTTGTTTGTGACCTCGTTTTTGGTATCAAAGCAGGTCGAATTTGGTGAACACCTGTTAATTTGGAACAACATTATGTGTGCTAATTGGTGTTATGTCCCAAGAAATTATGTATGATTCTAATTTTGATCGGTTTGTCATTGATCTTCAAGTAATCCATGATCAGCGGACTGTTAGAAGCTTCAACAATTCTACCAGTGAACCATTCCTTCAAGTAGGATTTATTGTCTTAAGGTTAGTTGGATTTGGAATGCTTATTGTGGTAGGATTCGACCTTGCAGAGGCACAGGTTGGAGACGTTGTCGTCAAAATCACACACAATGGATGTGTGTCTAGGGTGAAAGTGTGGGTAAAGTTAGAAGATGGAGCAAGTGACTAGTAGAAAAGTGCAAAGTTGCAATAATAGTTCCACTTCACCTTGTATCTTGCATAAATCCACCCACATTATGTCAAATGGAGCCCATGAAGTTCCTAGAGTTGGAGATATATGGGTACCTTATTCTGTAAGATCTGCTTATCACGTCACCAGATTTTTCATTCCCAAAATTGAAGTCTTGTTCCAACCAGGTGACATGGTTCTTAAAGTTGAAGCATCTGGTCTGTCGTTGCAATTGGTGTGCTAGAGAATTTGGCAGAACGTTGAGCTTCAATAAGCATGGCAACTAGATAACTTAGATGAGCAAACCTTCTCACCTTTGCCCATTAATTTTTAGGATTTCATTCCAGTAATAGAAGGAAATCAACAAGATTTCTTTGGATAGATGAGTGCAGGATGACCTTTAGGTTCTATTTAGGAAGATGTCATGAATTCTAAAAACCTGTTAGAATCATATCCTTTAACCTAATTGTGTTTTTCCCAAGACACGGTACAAATTCTATTATCACCAAATTAGTTGATTTTCACTAGTGATTTAAGTAGAACTCTGTATTTGAATTCCTAGAATTTGAAACTTAATTTTCAGAAGTGATTATGATTTCTTCATTAATAACTTAGATGAAGATCAGATTTGGAAATAGGATTGTCGAGTAATGCTTTTCCAATGTTGGCATTCAGTGCTTGTACATTGGATGTAGTAGATTTCAAGTTGTGTGATGTGGTAATATGAGTCAGGCTCCAAGTATTGATACCTCACCAAAAACCTTTACCCTTGGATCTTGTATTGATGACACAAGCGAAAGGAACACTTTGTGTACTAAACACGTTGTAAAAAGAAAACGGAGTTACAGTGTTTGTGATCATAAGGGTTTTTACACTTGTAGAGATTCTCATTAGATAATATATCCTAGGAATTTCCACTATTTAAGTAGAAATCCAACTAATCACCATGACTAGTCCTCAAGGTATGGACGAATTGTATTGGGGCAGGGACCATGAGGATGTAAACAATTGGGCCGAACATCTGACCATGGCAGTTGAGGTCCGAGATCTCAATGATGATAAGCTATTTAAGATAGCCAAATTGAATTTGCGCAGCAAAGCCAAGAAGTGGTTCAAGAAGCTCATTCCACCATCAGCAGATTAGATTGTTTTAAGAACTGTAATTATTCAGAAGTTTGGTGATGTTGATGCACATGAAATCCATGTTAAGCTTGATGCAATCAAATAAAAACCCAGAGAGCGGGTCAAGAAGTATTTTAAAAGGTTGGATAAGCTCTTTTAAAGACGCAGGATAGGAGATGTTGAGCAGAGAAGAAGGTTTCTGGCTTGATTCAGGCCAGAATTTAGAAGACTGTGTGTGGTGAAAACATACATAGACATTAAGGAGATGGTGATTGCAGCAACAGAGATAGAGAGGGTACTAGGAGATTTGGGGGAGACACCATATGATCCCCTCAGGGAGGAGAAGGATGAAGATGTAACTTGGTGAGTCATCTATGGATAAACAATTGTCAATGTTGAATGAAACTCTGATACATTTATTTAGGAAATCTGGCAATAAAAATGGAGTAAGTGTTAGCTCTTCTAAGAGTGCATCTAGGTGTTAGTTATGCCAAGCTGAAGACCACGTTGCAATGGCCTATCCAAAGCACAATGATATGCGGCTTAAGTGTAGCAAATGCGGTGGAGGACATAGGGTTGAAAATTGTGGCATAAGGTGTTCATTCTGTAAATGTATGGGGCACTCAAAGGATCGTTGTTGGAGGAAGAAAGACAGTAAGCCTTCTAACTCTATTGCCAATTACCTTGAGGTATTGGTAAATGATGAAGAGGCTACACTGAATGAATTGAATAGAATTTGTGGTGCCAATCACCATTTGACATTTGGAAACAAGATCCCCAAAAAAAGACTCTTAGTGTAGGCAAATGAAGGAGAAAGAGTTACTGAACAAGTTGAACAAGCTGATGTAGGAGAAAGGACCAGGGAGGCAATTCCCGATCCTGGTGTAAGATAAAAAATACTTCTACATTTTATGAAGGGTTGGATTTTTCTAACTCCAATGGAAACAATCATAAGGATTCCTGGAGAATTAGATTATCTTGAAAGGTTGGTTAAATTGGCCAAAAGAAGGAAGGATGAAGAAGATGGCAGGAATCAGGTTGCTATTGTTAATAACACCCCTGTTTTTAGAAGGATTTCTATGAACAAAAATTACAGAGGTAAAACCATGCACTTGCCTATTGAAATCAACAATGGGATGATTGAAGGACTTGTGGACACTGGTGCATCTATGTCAGTAATGGTAGCCAGTATAGTACGAGAGCTTGGGATCATGCATTTGGTCTTAGGACATGATACATACAAGACAACATTAGGGATTGTTACCATTGCTTTGGGAAGGCTAGATGACATACCTGTGCGAGTTGGCAATGTTGTTTGCAATATGGTGTTTTTGGTGGTGGATACATATACATATGACCTCTTGTTAGGTTTAGACTTCCTCATGAAGATTGGAGCAATGGTTGATGTGGAAAAATGCACTATACAGGTTAGGCATGGACCTGGGGCTAATGTGGAGATGTTCCTTTGAATGTTATAAACATTGTACAACATGGGGAGACGCAACCTACCTCTTATGTGGGACCCATTAAAAGTCTTGGAAAGATGTTCTAGTAGCTTAAAGTGGAGGACTTGTTTGAGAAAGGATTGACCTGGAAAGGCGGATGTTTTTTAGGTTTGAACCATCTTGATGATGATGGATCATTAGATGACAACACAACTGAATTTGGGAGTGAGACTGATGATGAAGATGCTCATTTTAGTTTGACCATGCAGGAGAATGAAACAACATATGAAGATGATCTGAAGGACCAAGGACTAGACCATCTTCTTTAACAAGAGTCTGCCAATCAAATTATGAATTTGATATTACAAAATCGGCACTACGGACTGTTGGACGAATACATTGCAGAAGGGGATGACTATGTTGATTAGCTTCAATGGGCAACTATTGAAGAATTAGAAAAACTCAAGGGAGTTTTTGTCATTATGCCTGTGCTTAATCCAATGCATCTAGTTCATGCAAATATGCAATAGGTTGTTCCATCTGGGGATGAAAGGTGGGATGAAATACGGAACGGGATAAAGTTTGACTAGGCCCATAGTAAGAACAAAGCTGAAGAATTATGGACTGTGTTGGAGGACTTTAAGGATGTCTTTGTTTGGCACAAAAGGGAACTAGGGTGTTGCACAATAGGAGAACATATAATTGACACCCAAGGCTTTCCCCCATGTCACACCACACCTAGGAGGCTATCTTATTAGGAAGAAGTTGAAGTGAACAAACAGATTCAGGCATTGATCAAACTTGGTAAAATGAAGAATAGTGACTCTGAATATGCTTGCAGAGTTAGTTTGCTTGTTAAAACGGATGGCAACATGCGTTTCTGTGGTGATTATAGACCATTGAACATGTAAACTAGAAGGGATTCATTCCCAATGTTGTTGATTGATGATGTTCTCTCCCAGATGGGAAATAACCAATGGTTTAGTGCATTAGATTTGTATTCTGGCTTTTGGCAGATCCAAATGTCACCAGATGACGTCAAAAAGACAATTGTAATAACAAAGTTTGGTTTTTATGACTAGATTGTGATGCCATTTGGATTAAATAATGCAATAAGGACATTTTCCAGAACCATGGTAGAAGTATTTAAGGATTGGACAAAGCAATTCCTAAAGGTCTTTGTTGATGACGTCAACATACACAACCAAACATGGGAAAAACACCTTACACATTTGAAAGTTGTTTTACACGATTGCGGGAGGTAAATTTGAAGTTAAACCCTAGAAAATGTTCTTTTGGTGCACAATTGTATTTCTAGGACATGTTGTGACGAGACAAGGTTCATATCCTAATCCAAAAAAAGTATAGGTTGTTGAGGACTTTACAGTACCTAGGTCCATGATTAATGTGTGAGCCTTTTTAGGTTTGACAGGATATTATAGGAACTTTGTACGTGGGTATGCCAAAATTGTTGTAACATTTTTTGACATGACCAAGAAGGATCAAAGTTTTTTTTGGACCCCTGCATGTTAAGAAGCTTTTGACGCACTCAAACTCAGGTTGATTGAGGCTCCTATCCTTGTAAGGCTTGATTTTGAAAAATCCTTCATACTTGATGTAGATTGGTCGATAAAAGGAGTAGGGTCAGTTCTATCCCAAAAGTAAGATAAGCATGAATGTGTTATAACATATGTAAGTAAGGGTCTTACACCCTCACAAAGGAAATTCCACCCTATGGAGGGTGAGTGTTATGCTCTAATATGGGGGATAATACATTTTCGATAATATTTGCATCAGGCCTCCTTTGTTGTTAGGATTGACCACAAGCCATTAGAATGGCTTGCAATAGTTTCTGATCCATTTGGCAGGAAAAGCAGATGGATCTCCATGCTCCAAGACTTCAATTTCAAAATTGTCCACAAAGCAGGAACTAGGCATGCGAATGTTGATGCATTCAGTCGTAACCTAGTTGATTCACATGATGAGGATGAGGACTTTTTGATGGAGGTACATGATGAGAAGAAGGATGTTAATGTGGTACAGGTCTGGAATTCCTCTGCCTTGAATTCGCATATCTTCACCCTATCCTAGTCTGTTGATGTTGAACTGATGCAGAAGGAAGGACATGAAAAAACTAATATGTTTAGGGAATTTGCTAAAGAGAATCCCAATCTTTTAGTTGAGGCACCCATTCCAAAAAGAGGGGCAAAAGGGGCTCCAATAGCATATGTTGACTATTGGGGATTGGTTTGCGAAGCTCAGGAGATGGTGGATGCAAAAATGAACTCCATTGATGTGAGTAACAATGAAGAGGATATTGGAGTGGACGAAACAGGGAAATAGATGGACATCTAAAAGGATGAAACCTGTATGGTCATGTTGTCTGGAGGAACTTTGGATCAAGTGTTAGATGATGCTATTGAAATTGATCGAGCAAAAAGAAGATTACTGAATTACGATTGGAAAGAAAATATGTTATTTTTCAAAGATTTGGTGGTACCAAAACCCGAGGAGAAACATGGGTTGGTCAAAAGCATACACGAGGAGATTGGACATTTCAGTGAAGGAAGGACATTGACCGAGGTCAAAAAGAGGTTTTTTTGGCATGATAGAATAAAATATATAAGGATGGTGGTGAAACAATGCCAACGCTACCAGCTTGCCAAAAGTTTGGGAAGCATCAAATCCGGTGTTAAGGAGATGAAAAGTATTCTTGTCTGTGACCTTTTCTACAGGGTGGCACTGGATATTGTGGGACCTTTGCCTGAAACTAAGAATGGAAATATGTATGTTTTGGTTGTCATAGATCGCTACTCAAACTGGTGCGAAACAAGACTTGTTAAAGATCATGATGCTGCCACTATCGCTAAAATTCTGGAAGAGGAAATCATATGTAGATTTGGTGTGCCCAGATTCATATTCATTAATAATGGAGGTGAGTGGATGGTTGAATTTGATTTGATGTGTAAAAAATATGGGATTACTCATCAGTTCATAACTCCACAATGGCCTCAATGCAATGGAATGGTGGAGAGAATGATCAAGACCTTGAAGAATGGATTGTCTGTGGTGTCATCTATTGATTTGGATAACTGGGACCTCCAGTTACCACAAATTTTGTTTGGTTACAAATGTGATATCTAGGCTAGCACCAAGTTCTCTCCTTTTATGGTGTTGATTGGGAGAACCCTAAGGTTCACATGTGACAATGGCCTTTCTACATTCACTAATGTGCAAAAGGATGAACTCACCTCGGATGAGATGACGCAGCTGATGGTGGAGAAACTCAAGCTCATTTTTGATATGCACTCATCTATGTTGGAAAATGTGGACCAAACACAAAAGAGGCAATGTATAAACTATGCTACATGGAAAGGCAAACAAGAAATTTTAGGGTTGGAGGAAGGAAGAACCATGGTGAAGATGAGAAAGCTAGGAAAAAAGAAAACATTACTTGCAAATTGGGAAGGTTCATATACCTTTGTGAACTACAAAAATGAGAAGGGTTACAAAGAGTTTGATGATGGTTGTCGAGTCTGTATCCTACAAGGAATTGATGGCAAGTAATGGGAACGTGTTAGGTGTGATTTGCAGGTGTTTCACTAAATCTAAAATTTGTGTGGACACAAATAAATCAAGGAAGGAGGTGTCACATGTGTAACAAATTTCTGGCTTTAGGTGTTTGAGTGTGAATAGAAAGTAGTTTAGGGTTTTATTTTTCTTTTCTGTTGGCGGCTGGGAGTTTTTACTCTCGATGGCGTGGAGACAAGGAAAGTTGCAAAAAGGGGAGATGCGTTCGGTAGAAATCTTGCGAAGCAATTGCAAAAAAATTTGTTGCAGAAAAAATAAGTAGTGCAAGTTTTTTGTTTTGTGGGGTAGGAAAAGTTGTGGGAGTGAGGTTTGTAGATCTCTATCTCGAGGGAAAGTACGAAAATAATCTGTTGTGCAATGTCCTAAAAAAGCCAAATCATTTATCTTAAAACTGGATATGATGGTTGAGCAGGGGGAATGATGATAAGTTCTAAAGGTCTCGAGAGTGGCCAACAATTATTTTCAAGAGTATGTGTTTGTGTTTTGTTTCTACCTGGGTTTTGTTGTCTTGCTTTTCAAGAATGAGTACCCTACTTTTGGGAACTCTAAAGGACTACAATAACCCATTGAGTTTACAAGGTTGATCACAGAAGGGATGGGTCTAGTTCTTTGTAAGGATTTTTGAAGCAGTGATTGGGGAAAGTCGATGTGTTGTATTCCTGTCTTTTGTTTTGTCAAATGGAGCAATGGTGTCAAGGAAATATGATCGTGTGATTTGTGTGGGTCTGAAGATTTTGAGAAGAGAGGCCAGTGGGCTCAAGAGAGTGAGATCAATGCGATTTAACCCCTGAAAACCTCAAGCCTCTTTATGATGATGAAGGCGGTTTTTTTGTTGGTTTTTGGACAGAATTTAGGTGGCCACTAGCTTGGGCTAGTGTGAAGTTTGGAGAATGTATTTGATGTTCAGTGTATACATGTTTTGCATTTTATTTGTTTGTGACCTCATTTTTTGTCACAATCTATCATTCCAACGCAAATGTGTAATCATATGTCATCCTAACATGCAAAATTCTTGACATTTGAATAGACTCATTTAATGGCACATATAATAAATAATCTTTTTCACAAATTATATTGTAAACAAAACTTAAAATCATTTTATCACAATTAGATTGGTCATAGAATATTGTAACGAAGTTTATTACAATGAGTTTATGTACTCTCAACTTAAGTTCGATCAAATTATGTGATCAACTATGACTACACAAAAAAGAAATAACACATGGACCTTCCTAAACAAGCTATCAAATGTTCTTTTTCACATTGGATGAATATTAACATGAATTAACAACAAAAGGTCATGTTAGGCTATGTGAGATGTCATATGGATACATGGCCTAACTTAGTATGACATTTTAGTGAACTAAGAAATGACCATTTGGAACCTTGTCATTTAAAAAACAAATTGATACCCTATCTGAATACTAAAAAATATTAAAATCATAGTTTAAAATTTGCCCAATACTTTAGTACATTTAATAGTCACTTTGAAATCACATGTCACCAATCCTTCATCAATATGTAGAATGCATACACGCAAATGTAAATTTGAAAAATGCACAAAAATGGCTTTGAGGTTTAGTGAATGGTGGTTGCAAGGTTGTGTCCTCATCTTGGAAGGTTGCTACTAGCTCCTTTGGAGTTGGTAGGTTGGTGGGTTGCTACATTGTTGGGGTGTTGTGATAGAATTCTCTAACCATTGTCATATTGAAACCAAAACTATCACCTTTATGGTTTCTATGGATATGATTGTCACATCCACGGATTTCAAATATTAAGATGTATTATACATTCGTGAATTTATTTGGCTTAAAAAAAAAGAGAAGAAATTTAAAATCATGCCTAAGTTTTCCATCTTGTGATTGAATCTTGCATGCACATTCATTTTTTCATTTTTTGTGTAATTAAAAAAAAATACAGTTTAAAATAAGACAACTTTTTGAAAATCGAAATGTGAATAACCTCTTTGAATATTGATAAGTCTAAAATGTGCTAAACTCAACACTTAAACTCGGGTGAAAATATTTCTTTCAAAATTTTGAAACCTTGTATTAATTTTTGCACAAATAATTCCAAGGACGAAAATTTGAGGAGTTGGTATATGGGTGATTTTGCATAATCTTTTGTAGATTCTATCATATGATCATCCTTGAACAATTCCAAAGACAATTCTAAAAACAATTCATAACTACTTCATCATTTCCCAATGTAATTACCTCATTTCTTAATAACTACCTTATTCTTTTCCTCTACCCATCAATAGAGATATGAAAAAAAATCTTATTTCATTTTCAAGCTTAACTATTTCATTCCTTTACCAATAACTATCTCATTTCAAAAAATAACTACCTCCCTCTTTTACCTTACCCACCATGAACATAATGTTTAATATAATTTAAATTAAATTCAAAATTGATACAAATAATAACAAGATTTTAAAAACCAAATGAAAACATGATAAGGAAAAAAAGGTTGACCATCATTAATAGTGCGCAGCAATGCCAAGCCCAAATTTTGTAACAAATCAAAGAACAGGTGAATGTTGTAAACTCTTCTCAACGAGTATTAAAAAACTTGAGAACCACCCAACACATAGTCAAACTTTGCATAACATTCATCAATGGTTCAATTTTGCTTTTAAAAAACTGTGTTCAATAAAATTTGGTTGACATTATATCATGAGAACTTTATGAATGTTCCAAGTGTTGCTCAATAAACATCGAAGCATTAATTATCTGGCTCCTCTACAACTTGAAGTTAATTGGCTACTATAATGTTGTGGTTAATCAGGTCATAAGCCAATTCCCAGTTATAACAAGCATATCTAGGATAGTTCCATACATTTTTTCCTTCATTTGTACTAGTGTGGCCTGTGCCGTTGGCCCAAGTGTTACCACGTCCTTAACTGACTTTTCCTTCCAAAACCTGATTTTTTGGAATTTATTTGAATTTTCAGCAGCAGAAAGTACTTAAAAATCAATATCTCCCACATTCTGAATCCAAATCTTACCAAATAAATTTCATTAAATCCTGCTCATGAAGATCTTTCCAACAACAGCAAAGACACATTCCAATTCCTCCAAAAATTTCAGCTACAATTTAATTTAATTTTCAGTGAAGAAATCATTCAATATTCAAGAACTTTTGCGCATTAAGTCGAAATATCATGGAACCAAGCCTATGCACCCTTCCTCATCCAGAGCTCTCCAAAGACCCCAAGAATATGATCTGAAGCATCCCGGTTCAGTAGATCTCATATCTACAAAACAAAACAAACTACCTTCCTTCATAGATAGATTAAGTTAGGAAGGTTCCCATGTTCCCACCAGAGTGAGGTTGGTAAATCTGTTTACCCTGATATACCCACAGATATATCCCAGAGTGAATGCATACCCTACCCAGCTGGTAAATATCCTAAACCCTAATCTTACCAGCACTAGTAAATAATTGTCTTGCTTCATTTTGAAATGTGACATATTTGTTTTACCCTACGCTTATCAAATTATAACCACATGTTACATAGAGGGCAAAATGATGAAATATTTACCCCTAAGCTTTACCTTGCCCTGATTATTCACCTTTACCACAATTGATAATTTTCCAAAGCCTGTATACCGTTGCTGGGCTGGTAAATTTTTTGAAATTTTGTATTTATTCTTGCTTGGCTGACATAATGAAATTAATATAGCCACCTAGCATTGGTTCCAACGTGGAGTTTTTTGTTGAATTTTTTATAATAATGGGCCATGAATAACTTGTAGAATTGCTATGGATGTTAGGTGGAATATATATATATATATACTGCCAAGAAATCTATAAAGATAAATATTAATTCTGGCATTATATATATATATCCCATATTGAATTCATCAATAATGGATAATCAGAAATGCTATCTTCTGTCACCCATATTTGCTACTCATTGTCAAAATATTTTAATTGTCCAAAATAGTAGCCTCAATTCATAGTTTTTTTGATATAGTTTTGACCAACTTTTGAAAAAAAAATCATTTATTGCATGTATCAGTTTGCAGTCCAAAGGTTTATAAGTCATAACAAGTTGCATGTTCAAATCTTGTCAGAACTTTTCATTCTTTCTTTCTTTCATTCAAGAACACATTATTCTCTCAATAATTATTCAACACTGAACCCTCAGTGATAGGTGTGCAATATACTCAAGAAACTCACATCTGTGAGATAGATCTGCAGATTTCAGTGGAGTAGATTTGAGCATAGTAATAGAGTAAAGTACCTTAGCGTATAATGGTCAGTTTCCACATTGACAAAACAAATAATTTTTATTTTATTTCATTCAAAATATGAATTCGTTTATTATATATATATATGTATATATATTTCCATCATCTATGCAATATTGTGATCTGAGTAGTGAAATTATTCAGTGTGTAGCATATTATAATTATGATGATTTTTAACATGTCAACTTCATATTTTCACAATAATTTTATTTCACTATTTTGAGGATAATTTAATGATGAAACTAACTAACCTCAGGGTAAGGTATAGGGTAAAGCACCGAGGTGAGGGCATTCCCAAAAAGAAGGGCCTAGGATGAGGCGATAGCCCAGTCTAGTCTCATATTTTGGCGATGATGTCCAGCACCTGCGGGTTTTACCCATTGTAAAGCATGAGGCGAAGGTTATCATGGATCTAAACATATGCAAATTCCTTAGCATAAGGGACCGTAGGTCGGTGGGAGACAGCAGTGGAGTAGAGTGCCATAGGTACGTAGGCAATAAAGCCGATAAGGGGCAGCCTTGGATGGATCCTGGATCGTAGCAAATCCCTATGCCAGTCTAGTAAGGGCCGACTAATGTGATCCCAAGCCCACACTCCGGCCCAGAATATGCCCTGAGTGACCTGTGATCTTGCATCCAAAAGCATGGAACTGTTAGGGAACAGCTGGGAACCACTGGGGAACATTGCACAACTCCAGGGATTCTACCAAATTCACAGTTGTGCTGATTTGGACTCCATATCTTGCCACGTGGTGTTTTGAAATTGATATTCCCGATCTTTAACATATTAGAGAGTGAGCTGTAGGCACCAGATTCTGCCATGTAAGGGTGAACATTGCCGCCACTCGACCGACGAGGAAGCCAATTCTGAAACGTTCAAGAGTCTGCAAAAGGGCCGATTCAGTGAGCCTTCACCTTTACGTGTAGTGAAATGTGATGCACAATTTTGTTATCTCCCGAGCTCAAAGAGAGGAGAACAAATTAGGAGTGTGTGTGTGTGTGTGTGTGTTACCTATTCAACAAATTTCGAACCAAATGCTCACTCATGAGCAAGAAGAACGAAGAGACAACATCAACAACAACTAACAACAAACTTTGGGGTGCATCCTGTCCAATGATTTTTTTCTTTTTTCTTTTTTAACTTTTTCAATTTTGTTATGTAGCGGAAGTGGCAAACAACCATAAGCCAAGTTAGCCAAATTTGGTTATCAATTTTCTTTTGAAATTCATGAATTTAAACATCCTAATTTAAACATGTAACAGAGCACATTGGTGCTTGGAAAAGAATGTCTGGAGAACCACCATTGGGAAGCAGGCAAGCTCAAGCAGGTGCAGATGTTGCCTATCCTAGAGTCAGTAGTGGTAGCATTGGAATTGAAGAGAGACAGGGGGGTGATGTTGGTGGAAGTATGAGTTTTAATTCGCTGAACTCTTCCTACAGAGATCACCAAGATTTTCTGAGTGAAGGCAGAAGTGGTTTTAATGAGAAGAGCGGAGATGATTCCAGTGGAAGTGTGACTTACAACTCTCTGTATGTTGACCACCCAAACTACGTGGATGAAGCCGACTTACAGGCTAGCAGCAGTAATTATGCCCACTCGGCTCAAGTGGAGGTATTTTGGGCTTCTGCTAGTAGGCATCATGCCTCGTTGGACACTCACGCAGCCTGCAGCAGCAATGTATTCCCTATTTCAACAGAAAGACATTCACTGAGGAGCAATCTACCAGGGAAAACTTCAGAAAATGGAGCGAATAGTTCTGGTAATGCAAGTAGTACCTCCAGAAGTTCTGCTTGCAAGAGAAAGAGTTGCACCCCGGTGGCGCCAGGTAGTTCATCTTCTCAAAGTGATTCTCTTCACAGAGGTCGGTACCGGGAAAGCTACAGTAGAGGGGCAGTTGAAGGTAGCAGCATGAGTAGGTGCAATGCAGGCATTGCAGGTTGCACATCTGGTTCTGATCTTGGGGCCTCCACATCCTCTTCAGCAGAGGCAACCTGCAGGGGCCTAGGTTTTGCACCCTTGGTTGGGACTGGCACTGAGGATCCCCGAACTTCACATTTTGGCAGTGAAACAGAGTTGTTACTGGAAGCTCGTAGGGATGGCCGTGCTGGGAAGCATGCTGTCAGCAGTAGCAGTACATCAGGAAATCCTCATGGATTCACTCAAGGAGGACCAGTTGGAGTGAGCCCTGAAACCTGGGGCTCTTCCAGAACACCACTCACTGGCTCATCAATGGATGCTGATAACTCTATCTCTACCACCAACTTGCTTGTTGATCAGATGCTCAGTTCTAGTCCTCCTTTGTGCAATGGTAGTCCTTCTGTCATTGGTGGCAGAGGTGGACCCCCAGCATCTCTACGACACAGTGAGAGCATGTTCAGCTCGAGTGGTTTAGGAGAGCCACCAACTCTGAGGTACATGGGTAACAACAACACTCGAATTTGTCAACCCGTGCAGCAAGTGCAAGTCAGCTCAGAGCAGCAGTTGCAGCATAAAGGAGATCACGCAATCAGGCCATCAATTACCACAGCTTACAGTCCATGTCTCTCACTGCTCCCTTGCCCTCCAACCCTGTGGTTCCAATGATGCAAACCACTGCTAATTCAGCAGCCCCATCCTCACCATGCCCTTTAAGGCCACCGCCCCACCCTCCAATACCATGGAGCAGACTACAGGGGAGCACCACACATATGTCAATACTTTCCCCATCGTCATCAGGAGCTGCACCTTCTCGTCTTGCTCATGCTCCTCCTTTCACG
>Ga0209208_10007895_pt1 | contig 14305 bp, 13 predicted proteins | sample S1TSphfallax_3_FD_187694 | JGI IMG/M metagenome (GOLD analysis project Ga0209208, IMG submission 187694) | Host-associated microbial communities from peat moss isolated from Minnesota, USA - S1T2_Fd - Sphagnum fallax MG (SPAdes) (version 2) | ecosystem: Host-associated > Plants > Peat moss >...
TTAATTTTTATATAAATAATTTTTACGTGGGCAGAAGAACAGACAAATCACCTGCCCAACGCCAAATCTTCCATCAACACAAAATCCAAGTACTATTATTATTACTCCACAGAACCAGGGCAATTTAAATATTTAAAAAAAAAAGAAAAAAAAAGGGCTTGTAGTTTGTACACTGTGGCCTTGCAATTGACAATAAAAAAAAGTATCTGAAGGCAAAAAAGAAGAATTATGGAAACTCAAATATTTCAACCATGCAAAAATATATATCATCTTTCAAAAATCCTCATGTAAAAATAAAGACCTATATTATATTATATTATTATTATTATTATTATTATTATTACCTAGGGGCCAAAATCCCTTAAAGCTACTATAATACTCTTTGTAAAGAACCTAAACACAATAATAATAGCCTTGCCTTGGTAAGAAAGGCCAAAAACTAGAAGAAAAAGTATTCCATTTGTAGGTATCCTGGTGATCCTCCAACTTGATGATTCTTTGTCCAAATACACGAGAAAGTATTAATATAAAATAAAATAAAATAAAAAGAATTAAAATTTAGAAAAAGAATTAAAAAAACACATGGGTCTCCTGTCTATTTCAACTTTCACCGCTATAGCCTGTCGAATGCATGAATGACTGCCTACACCCGGTGACTAGAACCGGGCTGGTCCCAGTCCTGTACCGGGTGAACCCGTCGCCCACTGTGCCCCCCCCCGGCCTCCCTCCCTTTCCTTTCCTTTCCTTTCCTTGACGGGCAGAGAGGAGGGATTTAGCTCGAACAAGTAATAGCCGTTCAAAAAGACAGATGATGAGTTATTGAGCGTTGGATTTTCGTGCAAATCGGCGGAGGGGCAACTTTTTTGTAAAGGTGTCGCTGTTTCTGTCGTCGTCGTCGTCTTCTCGTCTCCTTCTCGGGTCGAGGTTTCCTACTCAACCAAGTGGTCCGAATCCTGTGTTGTTGCTTTTATTGTTGTTTCTTCTGCTGCTGCTTCTGGGATCAGCGGCCGCGGATTACAATATCTCTGGTTCTTCTGACGTCGTGGTTGTCGCAGGAAAGTTCGTGCTGCCTTAGGCCGGTTTTTTTCTGGGGTTGTTTTTGGGGTTTGTTGAGAAGGAAAACCTTTCGGGAGCTTTGTTGTTCTTCCTTTTGTGCACAAAACGTGTTCGGTGAAAGGGACGGACACAGAAGGGAACCCTGAGGGAAGCAAGCTGCGGGAGAGAGAGAGAGAGAGAGAGAGAGAGAGAGAGAGAGAGAGAGAGAGAGAGAGAGAGAGTGTGTGTGTGTGTGTGTTCATGGCTGCCAAGGATATGTGTAGCATGATGCGACTGGAGCGTTGGGGCGTCAGTTGACTCCAGATACGGCTGCTACTCTCGGGAACACGATTCCGGGGGTTTTGAAACACAAGCTCGGTTCCGTAAGACATCATCTGCTCTGTTCCCTAAGACAATCTTCCGATTCCTAGAAGCTGTCGTTGGGAGTTGAGGCGACTCCTTCCGTTGCATCGCCTTATGCGTTGTTGTCGCTCGTTCATAGCGGCACGGTCGGGAACTCGGGAGATTCCTTAGTGGCCTTTTGTTTCCGGTAAGAGGAAGTCCGTCGAAGAGCACAGGGACTGTGTTGAGCAGGCGTGTACGGGGGGCAAGGATATCGTCGCTTTTGTCAATTAGCAACCCGGCAAAAGCTTTTATCGGCGACAGAAGGAAGGATCAGCAGTTTTCACTGCAGTTTAGGTGTGGATTCAGCAGTAGCTCAATGTCTTGCTTTCCGTGCCTGCGGCCAAGGGTAAACGAGGACAGCAGCAAAGTTGCAAGTATTTCTGGTGAGTGTTTTTTTTGCATACCTATTATTGCAGAGTCTTCAAGAGTGTTTGTGCGTTTGCAAATCCTTTCTTTCTGCACATTGTGTGTTGCACAAACATGGTTTCTATCTGGATCCAATTAGCTTCAGTTGAAGCCTTGTACTAGCACCCAGCGTTGTCTGTTGCCTGATCTCTAGTTAGAGGATCACATGTCCTCATGCACAATATAAGGGCATGTCATGCGGTCAGGTGTAAAGTGGAAACACTTGCAGAACACAAAGAGAACACATTTTTGTTTATAAGTATGAAAGAATGTTAAAAAATAAAATAAAATTTCAGCTCTCTTGATACACACTGAGAACTGCCCTGGAACAACCATATGAAGCATGCAATCACAATGGGCAGAATCAGTCTTCACATGAGCATTATAAGCTTACACTTGATGATGGGAGTTCTTGGTGCATGTTTTTCGAGGGAATCACCATAACAGAGCTTCTGAGAATCTAATAACTCTGAGAATACAGTGCATACATGTACTCACAGTTGTTCCTATGCTGTGGTGATTTGTTTTTGCTTTGTAGTCAATTCAGAGGTGAATACACTCCAAGATGGGTCAACTGCAAGTCCCCGTGGATTGCCACCAAAGGCTGTTGGTGCTTTATCCTTTACAATGGCCGAGCTAAACAGGATGACATCAAATTTCTCTGAATCACACAAGATTGGTCAAGGTGGCTTTGGTTCTGTGTATCAAGGGAAGCTCCATGATGGTCGACTAGTTGCCATTAAGCGAGCCAAAAAGGTAGTACTTCCCTTGTGGGCCAGTGTGACACTGCTTCCTGACAAGGACACTGGATAACCCAAGAGGGCCCCATTTGTGGTGTCGACATGGGGTTATTCTGGAGATGGTTGTCTTGTTGCAATGTGAATTTGATAAGTGAGATGGAAGTGCTCCTGATATCAAAGGAATTGGGATCTGCATTGAAACTTGATTTTAAAATTGTTTTTCCCCATGTGCCTAGAATTCAGAATTAGTGATGGGAGTTCTAGGGTTGTCATGGTATTCAGTTGATTGGTCACAGGTTAATCTTACCCACATGAACTGATGATTCTCTGCGAGGTCTTGCATTGGTGATATGAGTCTCTACGTTATTTTATGAGAACTGTGTAGGCTGTGAGGATGTTAATTTTGACTTCTTCCCTTCAAAGAAGACCCAAGACTGATGTTTGTATTGTGTGGATGGCAGGAGCTATTTGAGACACGGGGTCCAACTGAGTTTGAGAATGAGGTTAACATGCTTTCACAGGTGGAGCACTTGAATCTTGTGAAGCTTATAGGCTACTTGGAGGAAGGAGATGAGCGAATCTTAGTCACTGAGTATGTGACCAATGGGAACCTCCGTCGGCACCTTGATGGTACAGTTGTCATGAAGACATACATGTGTATTAAGCAATGACTTATGCAGAGAGGTTAACCTGATCCTGTGAATAAGGAGGTTTAATATGTAGGGGAGGGAGATCATGCATATGGTTAAGTTTGTTTGAGCATTCAGGAAGAGAAGTATGATGTTGATGCAGGTCCACCTGATGGAGTAATCCTGGACATGAGCACACGCCTGGATATTGCAATTGATATTGCCCATGCCCTCACATACCTCCATTATTATACAGGTACACCAGAATTCACACAGATAAAGTTTGTAATAGTATCTTGCAAATTTGAAGAATCTACATGTCCATTTGGTTAGCACACTGCTCTAGGTGTCACTTCACAAACTTAAGTCTATCAGTGTCATGGGTTCCCTGGTATCTAATAGATGCATGATCATTCACATCTGAGCATCACTATTGAGGTCTCAATTTGAGCAGGAATCCTCGATTACTATTCTGTCTATAGAACTGGATACCAGTATACTATTGAACATCCATGAATGTACAGAAGCAGGTAGAATTCCAGGAGACTAAGAGGACTGGACTTTTGGGGCAATGTGTTCTGTGCAGATAGACCTATAATCCATCGAGATGTGAAGTCTTCCAACATCTTACTCACCGAATCAAATCGTGCAAAGGTTGCTGATTTTGGGTTCTCCCGTGCTGGCCCGTCAGAACTTGGGTCCACCCATGTCTCCACTCAAGTGAAGGGCACTGCTGGTTACCTTGACCCTGAGTATTTGACAACATATCAACTGAATGTGAAGAGTGACGTGTATTCTTTTGGAATTTTACTCATAGAACTCTTCACGGGGAGGCGACCAATAGAGATCAATAGGCCCAGTGATGAACGTGTCACTGTGAGATGGGTATGATGAATGCTGTGTTCCTGTTGCTCAGTGCTGGCATTCTATACTTGTTTTCAAGAATTTAAGGTATGGAGGAGCAAGAGTCTTCAAGATAAATCTATTGGCATCATAGCTAACATCTGTTCAAGTTGCTTGTGACAGGCTTTCACAAAGTTTGTGGATGGGAAGCTGAGACACATCCTTGATCCAAATATAAGGAAGACAGCTACAGTCATGGCAATACTGCCTGGCTTGTTTGAGTTGGCCATCTCATGTGTTGCCCCCTCAAAGACTGAGCGGCCCAACATGAAAGAGGTGCAAGAAAGCCTGTGGAACATCAGAAAAGCATACCAAGCAGCACTAAATCATCAGCGAGAGAATCAGATTGAGAAACAGGAGTCTGCTGATCTTGAGAGTGTCAGGAGCCCTAGAAATGGGGGTTCAGAGAGGGCTGACAGTGCAAAGCCTAGGCGGTCTGAGGACCGCGAGAGTTCCAGGTTTCGGTCTAGTAGACTGTCTGAATCAGAGACTGTTAGACCGGCTTCAAGTCAGAGTGGTTCTGAGAAAATTGAAAGTGGCAGGTCAAGGAGGCAATCTGAATCAGAGAGCACCAGAAATCATAGACTTAATGGGTCACCTGAGTCTGTTGACCTCTACAGTCCTCACAATGATAGATCCTTGGATGCACTTCATGATCCTTAAGTTGTTTTGAGCTAGTTTAGGAATGGGTTTCCTTTTTGTACTTTTTCACATCCTTTGTGCTAGCTTCAGATGTCCCTGTGTTTAGGGACCTCAAATAAGCAACTCTGCTGTGGCCATCTCTGTTAGAAGGCGTAGAGGATGCTATGGAGTTCTGGGGTTAGTCAGCAATGTGTATTCTAAAGTTTATTATCAGAAAGCTCAAGCAGCCAGCTGAGTAGCACCTGGGTTCGGCAGGTGAAATACATGAGCCAGTCCAAAAATTTCAGGGAGCAACCTTCATTGAACTTTGCTGTTCTTTTATGAGGTATTTAGGTACACTGATTAAGTACACCCTAATGTTGGCTTTCATTGGATGCAGGCACTTTCATAGTGAGTCTGTATTCCTCTGCACCCCTCTGTATATAGAGAGGTCTCAGGTGTGGAGTCTTTGGACAAAAAGCCAAGTTCTTTGAGAACTATCTGATAGATGCATAATTGAGTAAGCAATACAGGTTTGTTCTTTTGTACAGAGACAGACAGACATGTATTCACTATGTTGTTGTATATAGGATAGCATTGAAAGTTGCCTGGAAGCAAAGTTGTTGGACATAGCTGTTTGATGTAAATTGCAAATTTATATATGAATGCATTTCTGGAAATCTTATGGATTTTGAGTGGTGCTATGATGTTTGATCAGGTGTGTAAACAGTAAGTTGCTGACCCTAGGATTTGAAGATGCTCAAGTGCATCTCTGCTGCTCTTCAGTATTGTCCATGAGCTGTGGGAGGTACATGTGAATGCAGATGTGGCTGAATTGAATCCAATGCAACTGATGTTATATAAGGAAGTTTGGAAGCTTTAATGTTTGACGGTACACATGTAGTAGCTTCATGTTCTTGTTGTTAGCAATTTTCATGAGTGTTCCTTGATGGTGTAGGGCTGAGAATTTGGTTATCAGCGCTTTTGCTCCGCCCTTCACTTTTCATGGTTTATCCAAGTTCCAAATTAGGCAATGAGTTTATGTCTTGGTGAAAACCCTAAACCCTCAATAAGGTGTGGGTTTTCCATGTGCGTTTTGTATCAAAATACTCATGTATGTTTTTAGCATTTAATTTCTTTCAAGATTGTGTTGAAGTGAGTTAATTTGTGAATGGTGGAATGTTTACATTTGTAATTGAATGCACGTGTTTGTGGTTTGGACTTAATAATGAAAATCATGCAAAATTTATGTATTTTCAATTTATATATATTTCATATATTGATATCATGCATTGAAATTACATTTGATACAGAGAAAAATGTGAAATTCATTCATTTATTATAAGTTCATATTATTTCGTTCAGGAACTTAATTTTTCATGTGTTAAAACATGTTATTAACACATGATATATTTACCGTGTAAAATGTATCAACTTAAAAATGAACAAATTTTGCATAATTTTTTATTATTAATTTGTTGCATGTTAAATTTATGAGGTAGTGTTTGAAATTTTTTTTTTGGTCCCTAGGTAATTAATAGATTTATTTTTATATGAGGATTTTTGAAAAATGATAATATTTTTGGCTTGTGTTGAAACTTGAGATTAGTTATCATAGAGTTATAATAATAACTTGAAGGATTTTGGTTTCTTTTAGACTAAAGAGAAAACCTACATTATGTTTTCATTGCAAGGCCTACTTTTTCTAGGAATCCAAAAGGTACATACATACATTATTGCTAATTTGGCATATCAACAAAATCATCTAAAATTTCATAAGTCTAAATAAATCAATAAACATTTGAAATTGGCAAAATTAACAGATTATTATATAAAAATAATAACCATATTAAAATGAAAGGACCAACTTTTTAAATTTTAAATTGGCACTTTTAACTTTGTTGGTAAGCATTGAAATTTTCTCAAAATGAATTTATGTATATTTCTCAGGTACGAACGGAGTTTTTTTTTATGCCCTCTCCTTTAGGGTTCAGGGTTTAGGGTTTAGGGTTTAAGGGCTTTCACTGGCGCAGTAGAAGTAGACGAAGAAGCTTTGGTGAGATTTTTGATTTTCCAGGATTCCGGATCTCCTCCAATGGATGCCAATGCCAGAGCTGAGGAAGGAGGAGGAAGGAGGAGAGACAGACAAGGATGTGTCGGGGTAATAAGGGAGTCGCTAGGAGATTCTGATCCCTACTCTGAGAATGCAATGCATCTGCTTCCTTGCTGCATCAACTACACAGGCCCTGCTGAGGTCTCTACTTACTTCAAGCCCACAGAAATGGGTAAGCGTCGTACCCTTTTTTTTTCTTCCTCGCTTTGGGTGGCGTGCGTTTGTTTGTTTCAAAGGTGTTTTTACAAGCAAGTTTTACGGTCAAAGGTTATTATTTTCCTGAAACCCCTCGCTAAACCCTAATTCTTGAACTATGTACTCCGCGGTTTTCTAGTCATATCGATGACCCCGAACCATGAATTTCTAGATCTGAAATGGAATTCTGAACTCCACTCAGGGAATTTTGAAACCCAAGTAGATATCTACTCTATTTATTTTTGGGTTTCTAGGCTGGTATTATTATTGTCAGTCATGAATGTGTGTGTGTTCTTCTGGAATTGTCATTCCTTAACTTGTCTTCTTTTTGTGTAGGGTTGAATGAGGAAGGCATTGAAATGAAGAAGGCAGCGTTTCGTGGAAGGAGATTAATGGGGTCCACTCTTACAATTCCTGATGGTTACCAAGGTGCCAAGCTAAACCCTAAACCCTCAGTGGCTTGGGCAATGTTTTGGGCATTCAACAACTACTGAGCCGAATATAATGCAGGCTTTGTTATGAACAAGGAGCAACATCAAAGTTCAGGAAGACGGAAAGGAACTGATAGTTGTTCCAAGACCCAAGAATATGATGAGTGGGAAGCAAAGTCAGCTTTCCAACAACTGACATACTGGAATCATGACACTTTGCCATCATCTGCTGACCCGCTTCACTTGTGTTTTGATTGGCTCCCTCTTTCTGCAGCTGTGCGTCTCCCTCTTTCCCTTCTCATCGTCGTTTCCATACCTGACACACAGTTTTTCATTCTTTCATTCATCTTGCCATTGCTTCCACAAATGTGACAGAAACTGATTATGTGGATTTTGCATAATTGTTTGTCTAGATTTTTGTTCTGGTTTTTCTAGCACCCACCATTGGGAGATGATGATGTCAGTGGGTAGTCATGGCACTGCATCACTGCTGTTTGTGTGGTACTTTGTGAGTGACTCTCATAAGGTTATGATTGCACTTGCTGTCATTTTACCTTCAATTTGTTGTTGTTTTTGTGGAGATTTCTCTGGAATTTCAGGGATTTTTCATTCATCTTGCCAGCCTCAATAGGAAATTTGAACTTATGTCAGCTTCACTGGGGCCTGATTGCCACATGTTTGAATAAGCTGCAATTTTATCTTCATCAAGGTGAACATTTGAAAGTTTCATATGCAACTAGCAGATTCATGGGAGCATTTCGGCAGAGGAGGTGGCAGCCATGGCCAAGGAGCAAGGGATTCTACTTCCTGGTAAAGCTTTCCATACACAATTGTTCTTTACTTTAATGTGAATGTTTGGTGGGTATGTGCCTGTGGATTGTATTAATATGGGTGGTTGACTGTTTACCACAGGAGTGGTACCAGGAGCCAAGCGGAAGTCTTCAAGTTAGGTTTGGGGCTACTCAAGAAAGTTTTGGTGTAATTTTCTTGTGAACTTATTCCACTTATTTGACACTTCATGTACTACCTGGCGTAAATGCTATGCCAGAAAGAAAGGGTTCTCTGTAGGAATAGTCTTCTGATAGAACATGTAATTTTGCAAAGGGTTCTCTAACAGAAGGGTCTTTTGATAGAACTTGTAATTTTGCAAAGGGCTCTCTGATAGAAGGGTCTTCTGATAGAACATGTATTTTTGCAAATGTTCACAGTTATTGAGAGTTGGGTTGGTGACCCAATTAGTCTGATTTGGTAGGAACTGTGTAAAGATGGCCCATGGAATTTAGTACTCCAGAAGTGATGATGAAAATAAAAGTTCCACAAATTGGGTTTTCAATGAATATGTGGTTGCCATGTAAAAGCAATCTTGAGGTTTTGCTCTATTTGGAGGCCTGTTTGAACAGCAGAGTTGCACATCTTCTGGGCACTTCATGTTGATGCATATCTGTGGTGCTTGTGGTGTGGTCAACAGGATATGTGGTAAAAACAATGCTCCTTTCCTAATTCAAAAGATATTTCAAACGTTGTTGGATATATTGAACATATGTGATGGACTGGACACTAATATCACTCATGTCTCTAAATCTGGCCACACATATCACTTTGTACATGCTCAGTTTTTAGGGTAAAAACATTTGATGTGTGGAACAAGGTTATACTCTATACTTGGCATTATGATTAATTCTGCTGAAATCTTAGAACCCAATGAACACAAAAGTTCTTCCACAGAGGGATAACTTGGATTTCAAACACACTTTTAATTACCAAAACTTTAACAATCAAAATTAGTGTACATATGCAACCTAATATACACCCAAGAACATATAAAACCAATCCTTGGTTCTAAATGACCACCTCTCTTTATCAATCAACTCATACTCTCAAAGTAACACCTGATAGTGGCTTGCCCTATTTACATTCCTAACTCACACAAAGAAATGGTTCTTGTGTAAATTTACATGGACTCCTTTTCGATTAGGTTGCGAAGAGCTACATTTTTCTCCTCAACAGTATTAAAATGATGCATATATCCATGACCTGCAAAAGCCCACCCACAGGGGTTGGAAGTCTTGTATGTGCTGTGTCAAAAGCATAGACAAAAGTTTGCTTGAGTAAGAATTAGTACTGCAAAATGGATTGCTCTGAACATTTTCATCTGAAGAAGCAAAGACAGAACCCAGTGATTATTTCCATGTCAAGAAAAAATTCATCACAATTACCCTTCACATTAGCCAAGTTGTGACTGCATAGAAAGACAAACATACCAGGTAGAACCCAAGTGAAGTCATAGGGGAGAAGGGCCCGAATACTCTCGATTTGCAGACGCACTGCAACAGAAAGAGTTATGAGATAAAACACTCTTTTGGCACCAACCCCTCAAGTGGGTTGAAAAACACCTAAGAGGCTACACTTCTCCAGTTGCCATCATCCAGGAAAGAAAAAGGCATTTTCACAATTAACACAATCAAATAAGGTCCTACTGCAAAAACAACAAGACATACCACTGTACCAATTGTGGACCTGATCCATCATCAATCCCTTGCCATTGCCCATTAAATGATCGCCTGTGAAAAGGGCCCCCTTTGTCTTATACAAGAGCGAGACACATCCCTGCCAATATTAAACCATTTGGAGAACACCAACAAAACATCAAAACTGGGTTGATCAGATTTAGATTAATTGCCTGGAAGTTCTTTCCTCCACAGGTCCAACAGCTACTTACCAGATGATTTGAATTATTCTTTCTTCCTTGTTTTCAAATCCTGGAGCTCATCAGCTGATAATAGAAATTGCTCAATAAACACACTATGATTGGATTCTGCAGCACTAGAAAGGTGTACATGTGCAATATTTCCACACTTGACTTTTTGAGTTCTGCTTCTTATTTGTAATGTTATTGTACAACTGGCTGTTGGTGGTGGCTATATCCTACACACCTCAGTGTGGCCTGGGCTGAAAATAAGCTCAATGTCAGGTGCTAAACTCCAAGGGCCCTCCCCTTGTAACTTCATCTCCACTTCTGCTGTTGACCATGTCACCTAAATTCATGCCAAAGAAAAAAACCCCACATATAATCTTAGAACCATATGCAGACTGACTTCAAATCATTGCCAGTAGTCAAGTTTCTGTTAACAGTAACTTCCAAGACCTCATTTATTAAGACATTGATAAACTATCCATTTAGATATAGAAAGACCCAATTAGCAAAACTATCCATTTAGTTATAGAAAGACCCACTTAGCAAATAATTACAGGATTGAGCACTCTGTGTCGCCGATAAAATCTATTCCTTTATAGGGCTCAGGGTCATGATAATCACCTGGGAGGAATATGCATGCAACTACTGGCAACATGCCTTGTGAAAATTGTTTTAGAATCTCAGATACCATATGTTCAGTTTTGTATAAAAGACAGGATTCTCCAAATTGGAAGTTGGTGTAGGAGATGTAAGAGTTCAAACAACAAACTGTGTTCAAGCTGTGTCACATCATCAAGGACTGATAATAGTACAAGGATCAATGTGTCAGATCGGATAGTGAAGATTGTCCCATACCTCACGTTCATGCAAAATTCTCTCACACTTGAAGTGTTCTTGCCATTTCTTATGATCTGCAACATCATCTCTGTGTGCATACAAGTCACCTCCCACACGCTCAGAAACGTCATACATTACTGGCTACATAGCATGTATGCCTTTGCAATTGGTCAGGATGTGACCAGCAGTCAGCCTACAGTGTTTGTGGGTTCACAAACACACTAGTACCTGGGCCAAATATAACTTAAACCAACAGTTAAGAGAATTCACAAATGGATTCAGCAACCAAACCTGTGTGTAAGAAACATATAGCGCACACCACCCATGGCCTCCATCCGTTTTGCCAATTGCACAGAATATCGAGGACTGCAACATTTCAAGTTTTAACAGAGATGCATAAGAGTCATCAAATCGAGACTTCGCACTTTCAAAAACCATCAGGCTCAATTGAAAGACTGCTCTACAAACAAAATAACTTGACACAAACCCAAGTAAGTGGAACAGATTTTAGAGTTGCACCTGTCAACCAAAATATTGCCACCAGGATGGACAATAAAGTATGAAGTTGCCCCAAAAGATGCTTCAGAATGATACCCACAATGGTACACTCCCTACATCAAGCCAAATGTCACCGCAGTGGACCCAAAACAATATGAATCACCTAGGATAGAGCAATGCAGGTACTTGTGAGGCACAAGTTCTTTTAGGGTTTTAGGGTGTGAGGAGAAAGCTCACATTTTTATACTCTGCAGAATCTTGGAACCTAGTGAAAGGAAGTGTCAGAAGCTATCTCTTTCCTAAAATTTTCTCACAGTATTTGCACAACCAATAAATTCTTCCTCCACCCAAATATTGCTAACTAGTCCTTGGGTAATTGCTTCAATTCTTGTTATGAATTACAGTTGGGTTATTGCTCATAATCCTACATTTCTCTCTAAGCCCTGTCCACCCAAAGGGTAGGGAAGGAAACTCAGGATGACACAGATTAAGAATCAGATTTTGAAGACTTGTGGATCACAACATAATAATTACCCAGAGAGTTGGATGGAAATGTACCTCAATTGTATTGGGATCAATTGCAAGTGGAAAAGAATCATGTGCCATTTTGATATCAGTGGGAGGCTCTCTTGTATGGATTGATGCTGTTGGACACGACAACAATGCCTGTGGTATCCCTTCCACTCTTAGAATCATGTAACATACATCAAGTACAGTTGAAAAGTTTGAACTCTTGGGAAAACTGCCAGATATCAAATCAAAGTGCTGAACAATGGAAAAATACTTGCCAAAGATATGTGCAATTACTTATAAACCCTGAAAAAAACACCATTCTCCTACAGAATCAATTGTCATGAACAGAAATGAATGGTGCACTACCTGCAGTGCACTAAGGCGCTCCTCATCAGAAGATGGCTGATTGTATACTATTGATTGTTGACCCAATCTGCTATATACAGTCTGCAAGTCCACAAACACATGAGATCATGCTCACACTCTGGAAAATACAACACAATGAGCTGCACTACTAAATATGTTTTGATCAACTGAGAACATCACAATAGTCATCAATTACTTGAAATCAATCATAGATTCAGATGTGTCCTCAGAGAATTGGATCAATCAGAGAATGTTTCAGTCTACAGAAATAAACAGCATAGAAATAAAGAACTCTAGAGAAAAAACATAGCATCAAAGAAGAATCTGCACAAGTGCAAATATGGTAATTATCATCACAACATCTCATTCCCTTGCAAGTGACTGACTTTGTGGGGGGAAAAAAAGTAGTAGATGTTTTAGTTCTGGGTCTTTGAATCACCAATATGCTAGCATGCTAAATACAGTGCCACAGTAAAATAAAATAAAATGAAGCTTGCAGTATGGAAATGAACATACAGGTGTCATCATCCGGCATACATTACAATCAATGCACATGTGATCTGCCATGATCAAAATACACACAAAAATAAAAACTATGATCAGAACAATTTGATTCACATGTACATTCCTTCAAGATCTAGTGACTGACCTACTTCAATCCTAAACCCTACATTTCCACTTTCACAATTCTCAGCTCTGGTGACTAACCTACTTAAACCCTACATCCTACAATTCCACATCCACAAGTCGCAACTCTGGCACGTGGTAGTGCTTGTCTCTCAGGCTCAGAATTTGGTATCTATGGTTTCGCAAATTTCCTGGTAAATGTTTGAAAGCCAAAATCAGAGTTCCAAATGCTTCCAGCAAGAAGGATTTGGCACTTCTTACATGTAGAATGAAACGATTTACTGACTGAATCATGTACTATTAGCTAGTGAGCTGCCCTACAGAAATGGATCCAAACAAACGACATACCCACATAGAAATCTCCATCGACATTTTCTGGCCGTGGAGAACGTTTTGACAATTTGGCCCCAGGAGTAGTACGTGTTGCTGCTGTTGCGCTGATTACCGGAACAACACCAACTCTGTTCCTCTCTTTCTGCTGCTGCTGCTGCTGATTATGGCGGCCACTACTAGTATTACTACTATATCGAAAGAAGCTAGCTGGATGGGTACTGAGCTGATGAGATACCAAAGACCCACAGCGTGAGATCACACTAGTCTCCATCATGATTCCTTATCGCAAATCGAATAAAAAATGTTAACAATCCTAATTCTTGAACAATCCCAAAGCACTCAAAACTTCAGAGGCTTCTCGATTTCGGATACCCAAGTCTTCGCGCATTTAGCACAAGCAAAATTCTACATGAAAGGAAGGACCTTACCCCTCAAAAAAAGAAAAAGAAAAAGAGAACAACAAGAGCAACCAAAAAAAAAAAAACACCCAAAATCTTTTTTGGGTGCGCCCAAGAACTCAACCGCTAGAGTCTAACTAAAATTCGAACACCACCACAGTACTGTATAAACCGGAGGTCCTGCAACAAAGTGGGTGGGAGTGGGCGAAGAAGCTCCATTGCCACAAATCATATATCATTACCACTACCCACCAGCAAGCAAAATCTCCGGCAACTTCCGGCGCTCTTGCCAACTTATCCAGACGTTTGTCCGTTATCAACAACACACGACATCGATCCTGGACGCACGCTTGCATGCATGCGCCGCGCCGCGCACTTCTCTCTTCTTTCTGTGCAAGCCCCTTGAAGGGAAGCTTCCCGCCCCGGTTTAGGGCGGGTTAGCCCGGTTAGCCCGGTTAGCCTGGTAACATGTGGTACCTCATCTATGATGGCCTTCATTCCTCATTCATCCCATCCATATCATCCACCTCTATCCATCTCTCTCTCTCTCTTTACTATACC
>Ga0209208_10007896_pt1 | contig 14304 bp, 17 predicted proteins | sample S1TSphfallax_3_FD_187694 | JGI IMG/M metagenome (GOLD analysis project Ga0209208, IMG submission 187694) | Host-associated microbial communities from peat moss isolated from Minnesota, USA - S1T2_Fd - Sphagnum fallax MG (SPAdes) (version 2) | ecosystem: Host-associated > Plants > Peat moss >...
CAAAACAACTCGCATTGAGGTGTTCTTGGTGTCATTGGAAAGGTCTTGAAGCGTAGATATCGAAAATGGCCTCGCATTGGCCATTTGGACATCTGTAGCCCAAGTTATGGGCAAAAGAAGGGCCAGGAGTCAAACTGGCAGTTTGACTCCCGACCACTAAAAATTGGAAATCGACCTCTTCCCAACCTCCGAATTGAGAGTGCAACACGGCGTTGGAAAGATCTCGACGAGGGCTATAGCTTTGGTTTAGACCTCGTTGCAATCAAACTCTGTAGTCGGGAGTTATGAGCTCCCAAAGTCCCAGGACTCCAACCGGGACAGTTTCGGGACAATTTCGGGACTCCAACTTGGGAGTCCCGGGAAAAAGAACCATTTGGATGTAGTCTCCGCGGAGTAACGCAGAGAATACTATATGGGGGAAGGTGGTGGCTTCCCCCGAGTCCGGGCCGTGGTGAGTCTTGTGTGTCAAAGTGCCCGTGGCTTGTCCTAACACCCAAGGGTGTTCCCGAATGTGAGCTAACCACTTTGTGGTTTGTTTTGGATGTAGAATCAAGCTTGATCTTCTAGTCCCTCTTCCTAGTCTAATCCCGGGACTTCTAGCACGCCCCTCTACCCCTCTATAGTGCTGGAAGTTGGGAGCGCCTTCCGAGTCCCAACTTTCCGCAACTCTACATAGTTGAACCCTCAAGTGGGTTCAACCCGGGACTTGGGAGTGCGTCACTACACCATTGGTGGCATTACCTTTACCAATGTTGGTACTACGAGATGGTCCCACTCTACCCCTCATCATTTTATGTGCCCTCAAATTTGTGCTCTCTTGTTCCTTTTTCATTCCTAAACCCGAGGCTCTTCCTTCCTCAATTCTATTTTTCCTCTTGAGAGCACTTCTTGGAGAGTTTGTTGTAACTTTCTTTCTATTCTTTTGTGTTGTTTACATCTTTTTTTTAGTTCTTTTAACCTTGGCCGGTGGTTTCTATGGATTGTCCTTTTAATGCACAAACAAATACTAGAAGATTTTTATTAATACCAAGGCAGATTGACAAGTATCTTTCTTATCCCTCTTATTTTCCTTAACATACTTATACCACTTATCTAGTTTGCTACACAAACTATTGAATATAATATATGCCTAATCTACATGTTGCCCTTTTTCTACTTTCACCAATGTAATAACATTTTTGTTACTAAAATAGTGTACCTTATCCCTCAAATAAATGAAAGATATAATGGCAAGATATTTAACAAAATATGGAAATCCCAGATTCTTTGCATTTTATTGCTTTGTGCAAGAATTTATAGGTGCAAGTCTACAACTCTATAATGCATGAACTGCTAATGACTTACTAACCTATCCTTTTGGTTCTTTTACGTACCCTTCAACACACATTCCAAAAACATCTACAATCAATTTTTTGTTGATTATAGACACCTTATCTTTATGCCCAAAGTAGATATCTACCCCCTTGATCAAGAATGTGTTTAGAAATTCCAACATTACATCAGGCATTGGTGATTCCACCCCATCAAAAATAAAGGTACAAGCCTTGTTTTAAAAGCCTAGTCTTTTTTTGCAACAATATCATTCAAATTTTTTATCCATTATATATGTTTGTCATGGTTTTGTTTCATCTATGTCCACATGAAACACTAAGGATATGGAATTTTAATACCTTTCTCCATAAGTGTAGTTTTGTCTAGGATTGCACATCTTCTCTTCGCTATTGCTTCCACTTCACGTTATTCCATCTCCATTGATAATAAATAGGAGATCTACTTAAGTGCAAACATAGAACTTTATTGAAAGGAGACTATAACACGATGCTCACAACACAAAACATAACATCAAGAACTCCTCAAGGTTCTTGTCACATGAAATACACAAACTTGTGTAATGAAGAAAAGAGAAACAAACCATCAACACCAAGGTATTTAACTACAAGACCAAACCACAAATAACCAAACTAATATAAGTAAAGAAAGTAATTCAACCTTGTGAAAGTAACCTAGTTACTTTCCTACTCTGGTAACTAATGAAACCTAACTAGTTGAGCTTGAATTCTCAACACTCCCCCTCAAGCTCAAATCCACTTCTAATACACCAAGCATTATTTGAAACTTTTTTAGCTTGCTTGTGCTTAAAGCCTTTGTGAAAATGTCAACAACTTGATCTTCAGTATTGACTTGAATAAGGTCAATTTCTTTTGTTCAAACTTTTTATCTAATAAAGTGATAGTGCACCTCAATGTGCTTTGTCCTAGCATGATAGACTAGGTTGTTAGCAAGTGGTATGCTATTGATGTTATCACAATAAATGACAACAGGAACATCCACTAACTGTCCCAAATTTGACAATAGTTTCTATAACCAAACTACTTCACATGCAATAATTGTTGCGCCTCTGTATTTTGCCTCCGTGCTTGATGATGCAATTGTTGGTTGTTTCTTATTGCTCAAAGTAACAACACCACTTCCAAAAGAAACCACCGATTGATCTTCTATTTGAAACATTGCCAACCCAATTAGCATCCGTGTATCCATGTACTTATAATTGGCTCTTAGCTTCATAAAAAATTCCACGTTGCAAAATATGTTTTATGTACCTCAATATGCATCTCACTGCATCCAAATGTGGCTTTTGTGGTGTTTGCATGAATTGACTCACCACTCCAACTACATAACTCAAATCTAGCCTTGTGATGGTCATGTAGATCAAACTCCCCACTATGCATTTGTACATAGTGGTATCTTCCACAAGGTCTCCTTCATTTGCACTTAGCTTCACATTTTGCTCCAATGGAATTAAAATGGGTTTACAACCCGTCATCCCATATTCGGACAATTTGTTCAAGGCATATTGCCTTTTTAATAACCATATATCTTTCGGGGATTGGATTACCTCAATGCCAAGGAAGTAACACAACTCTCCCAAATCCTTCATCTCAAACTTTTTAAGCTTTTTCAAATCAAAGATGTCTGCATCACTATATCCTGTGATAATCAAGTCATCAACATAGATGACAATAGTCCCATGATTTGTCTTTTTCACATATAGTGAAAAGTTTGCATTGGATGTTTCAAATCCACTTGTGACAAGATATTGACCTATCTTGTCTGGCCAAGCTCTAGGTGCTTGCTTCAAGCCATATAAAGTTTTTTTAACCTATAAACCAAATTAGGACGTGTTTGGTCCACATAACCTGGTGGTTGTTCCATGTACACTTTTTCTTGTAAATCTTCATGAAGAAAAACATTATTTACATCCATTTGATGTAAAGACCATCCTTTTGTTGTTGCCATAGTAATGATTGTTCTTATAGTTGTCATTTTGGCAATTGGACTCTAGGTCTCCTCATAATCTATGCCATAAGTTTAAGCATAATCATTGGCCACCAATCTTGCTTTGTATTTGCTCATAGATTCATCTGCATTGTGCTTGACTTTGTACACCCATTTGCACCCAATTGTTTTTTTGTCCTTTGGTAAAGCTACCAACTCCCAAGTAACATTAGCATCCAACGCCGCCATTTCTTCATCCATGTCATTATCCCATTTAGGGTTTCCAACCGCTTGTTCAAAACAAGTGGGTTCAACCTCTTGTATGACTTTCACCATGTATGCGTAATGATGAGCTACAAAGCCATCATATGTGAGTTTTTGTACAAGGTACTTGACTTGTGTGGATCTTCGTACTACATTGTTGTTGCCGGGAGTTTTCAAAGCTTTTTTGGCCATCTGAGCTCCGAGAGTAGTAACTGAAAGGATTATTGATTTTTCACTCACACTCTTTTTTGAATCACTTGATTCATCATCTACATGAGGATTTCTAGATGATGTTTGAGAACTACCATCTACAATGTTTGAAGATCTTAATCTTCCTTTCCATGGAGTGCTACTGGACCCACTAATTAAGGACTCTTGTGGTCCACTGATTAATTGTGATTCTTGTTCCACATTTAATGGAACATCACCATTTCTAGCCTCTCCATTTTCTACTATCTTCAATGGTGGGTACGAGCTAACCATCTCATCAAACACAACATTTCTACTCACTTGCAACTTTCGACTAGAAGGGTTGAAGCATCTATATCCTTTTTGTTCTAAGGAATATCCAATGAAGATACACTTCTTAGCTTTTGGATCTAGTTTGATATCTTCTCATCATGAACATGCACATATGCAATGCAACTAAACATTCTGAGGTGTGAGACATCTGGTTTCTTGCTTATGAATTTTTCTTTAGGTGTCATGCCATGAACTGCTACTGTGGGTGTTGGATTCATGATATAAACTGCAGTTGCTACCGCTTTAGCCCAAAAGTAATTTGGCAAATTCTTCTCATTCAACATGGCATGTTTTATTTCTGTAGTGTGCCTATTTTTCCTTTTAGTTACTCCATTTTGATGTGGGGAGTAACTACATGAGTACTTCCTTTGAATTTCATGTTCCTTCAAGTATTCACTAAATTCATTTAAAAAGTACTTTCCCCCTCCATCAGACCTTAGGCATTTGATGCTCACACCCTTTTCCTTTTCCGCCATTGCTTTGAAATTCAAAAAATGTTGAAACACTTCACCTTTGTGTTTCATGAAGTAGATCCACAACTTCCTTGTGTGGTCATCAATGAAACTCACATAGTACTTGCATCCTCCAATGGATTCTGTTTTCATGGTCCACACATCTGAGTGGATCATTTCCAAAGGTTTGGAACTTACATGAGTTGTTTGAACTTGGAATGGATGCCGAGCTTGCTTCCCCAATTGGCATGCTTCACCAAACTTCTGACATCACCTCTTCTGTTCCAAATTTGGGAAAACCTCCAACAAGATTTTGTTTTTCCATCAGCTTAAGATGTTGAAGATTAACATGGTCAATTCGCTTGTGCCAAATTCCAATGTCTCCAGCTCCTTTTCCATGTGTGAATAACATGGAATTCACCTTAGGCATGTTCACATCCAAGGTGAACATTCGTCCATTCCTTTCTCCTTTGGCAATCAATTTGCCTTGGTTTTTCATGTCTTCCACAAAACATCCATTTGGGTTAAATGTCACATGTAAACCTTGTTCCACCATTTGGCTTACATAGACCAGATTTTTTGTTATGGTTGGAACATGAAGTACATCTTTAAAATATTTTGTTTGCCATCTTGCATGGACAATGGCACCTTGCCAATTTGTGTGATTAGATGTGCAGTGTCATCACCAATTTCCACAAAACCTGGTGTCTTCAATTCCTTTGTGTCTCTAAACCATTCTCCATGACTAGTCATGTGATTTGAAACTTCAAAATCCACATACTAAACATTGTTATCTGATACACCTCTTATCATTGAAATTGCCATGTGCTGCACCACAAATAGTTGTTCATAACCTTGATTGCTAGTTGATGCATAATTCCCTTGTTATAGTTTTCCATTTCGTGCATCATGCTCCCTTTGATAATAGTTTTTTGCCATGTGCCCAGGTTTCCCATAGTAATAGCAATTTGAGTCGCTATTTGGTTGTTGACCTCGATGACTTCCACCACAACCTCCACGACTGAGCTTTTGCAAATGACTCACCATGTCATAATACAATGTAAAGTCATCCAAAAATATCTTGATAAAATTATCCAAATATTCATTGAATGTTTTGGTCACAGCTTTCTGATATGTTGGAGTTCCATTTTTAATTCCAAACGACATCACCTTCCATATAAAAGCCCCCTAGTCTATAACAAATGCAATTTTGTATTTGTCCTATGGAACTATAAATATTTTATGATATCCTAAATATCCATCTAAAAAGGAATATGCCTCATACCCTGTTACTGTGTTCAACATTTCATCTATGATAGGTAATGGGTATGGATCGTTCTATGTGGCTACATTTAGTTTTCTAAAATCTATACAGATTCTTAGCTTGCCATTTCTTTTAGGTACTACTATTATGGGTGACAACCATGTAACTTCTTTTACATATTCAATGAATCTAGTTGTTAACAACCTATCCATATATTGTTTGACCGTTGTAACAAAGTTTGGATTTAATCTGTATTTGGCTTGATGTGCCGGTGGTATAGTAGTGTCCAACTCAATTCTATGTTGTGCTAGCTCTAGTGGAATCCCTTTTAGAACTTTGCATATTTATGCAAAAACATCTTTGAATTCCTTCAACGATTGTTCCACTTCCATCACCTGGCCTATTTCCAATTGTGCATTAATCTTCACCATTTGTGGTTTTACATTAATTTGCATATTGAGCTTCATCAATTGTTGATTTTCAGTTAATGTCCCTCTAATTATCTGCAATCCCTATGCTTTGATGTTTGCTAGAGTTTCATCCATTTTAACACTCCCTGGTTGATATTTGTAGTATGTCTTTGGATCCACCCTATCCTCCATAGCTATTTATGGCTCATACATGTTGCTAGCTATCTTCTTCTCTGTGCTTTATACTTCAGATCCCTGGTATGAAATACTTGTCTTCACATTTGTATCCATGATCCCCACATATGTGGTTTTCATAATTGAATTGTTTCAGGTAAAATGATTATTCTTATGGAGAACAATTCTAGCTCTATAACAAGGATGGTATCTTCTTTTTCATTTGTGATGCCATTTTGACAAACATAGCATAGTAACACTTCTAGTCTTCTTACTTCACTTCCCAAATGTTTGGTAACTATAATTGTTCGGACTATACCATTCCCTTGTATGGTAATAATGTTACTTCCCTAATCATGTGCCACTAGTTTTGTGGTTGTTTATTCTACCATCCTCAAATTATATGGTGCATGTTTAAGCTTTGGAAGCCCCAATGTCAATCTAAACTATTATGTGATAATATTAACTCCAAAACCTCCATCCAGCAACACATCTTCTATTGTATTCTTCCCAATCTGTATTTGGATAACTACCATATGATTATCTATTGCTACAACAACTATCCCTACTTCTGGTACTGAAGAACCAACTTATTTATCTATGGTTGCTTTACTTACATTTTTAAGTTTTCTCTAGTTTCAACTTCTGCCAAAGATATTTCTTTAACTTAGGAGCTATTTTAAACAATTGTCCTAAGTTCAAAGTATAATTTGTTTCTAGCATCTACGTACCATTGTCTAGAAAAATCTCTTCTACTATGAATAGTTTTCCTTATGAATTCACTATTTATTGAGATTTTTGTGCATCCACAGGAGTAGTATTTGGCATACCCAACCAAGTTGTGTTCCATCCTTCCATGGATGCGAATGCCCTTTCAATTTGGGTTTGTGTTTTCTAATTATGTTGAATTGTCTCCACCATAAACTACTTCAACCACTCTTCTTTTTCCTAGTCAACAACACTCTTTGCTTTACTTGGCTTTCTATCCTTGAACACATGTTCTTTAGTTACTTTATTTCTTATGGTAACATTAACATCCACCACATTCACATCCACAATGATTGTTTGTGTTTCAGCAACATGTTGAACCTCTGCCACTATCACAAATTTCCCATGAAACATTTTCTGCATTTCAACAAACTTTGGACACTTTGTCATTTTATGGCCATTCAAACCACATATGTGACATGCATATGAAGGTCTTTTGTGTTTTTTGATTTGGCTGTGTTGCTTATGTAGTTGCCACTGTAGTTTGCTCTTTCTTCTTTTTTCATGTCTCCACATTGTGATTTGTCATCCCATAATTTGTGCAATGTTTGTTAGTTTTCCTTGCATTACTTTGTGTTTTTACTAGTATTGCCTGTTTAATGTTCGGTGGTATTAACAATGCATTCCTTGCTTCTACAATAATCATACCTTCTTCAAACAACATTGCCACCTCCTTATGTTATAATGTTGATCGTTTCATTCTTGTAGTTGGAATTTTGAGGTATGATTGCAAATTCGCTTTAAACATAGTAGTTAGAAAATTGTCTATGGTTGGTACTTGTAAACCATGAGCCAGCTTTTGAATCTATTCATAGTAAACTTCCACCTTCTTAGTCTCCTCTTGCTTCATGTTCTTTAGCTCCATGTATATTTGCTCATCATTATGAATCTTTTGATGACATTTGCAAAATGCTTGAATAAGCTTCGAACAAATACAATCATGAAATTTTGACATGTAATTATGGCATTAGTCTGATGCCATATCTCTTAGTGTATAATTAAATGCATTGATGATATATTCTTCAGAAGTCTCTGCATTTACTTTTATTGTAGAATTGAACATTATGACATGAACATCTGGATCAACATCTTTTTAAAAATTAGGATATTTAAGAGCTACCTTGTTTGGCCTAACATAATGGCCATATTTGTGATTAAGAATTGCTGCCATTATAGCAATTGGTTTTTAGTATCCACCTCTTGAATGCATGACATCTGCACTTTTACACCCTCCAATAGCCATTGAGCTCATTAGTGGTTGATTTATAGTCCTATTCCCATGAGTAGCCATTATCAGATTAATAAACACCATTTGAGGTATGCCAAGAACTCGAGTAGTAACTATTGGTAATGTCAAACTTCGACTCAGATTCCTTCTTACCAAAACTCCACTTGAAATTCTACCTAATTTTGTTGCAGATCCAATTAGTACTCCCCCTTCTGACAACATCTATGTTAGGCTCAACAATTATTTCCACTCCTATGGTTGTTATATTTGCATTAAGTAATTGAATAACTCCTACTTTAACATGTTGTCTTTGCATTTAAACAAATGTCGATTTTGACATTATTGGTGAAACTACGTTGATTCAATATCGACATTGTTCTAGTTTGTGTTACCCATTGGTATCCTTTGTGGTGCAGTATGTGGATGTGAATACCCCTATGGTATTTTTTTCTTAGTTTGAATAAATGAACCAATATGTCGACTTTGTGGTCCCAATTGGCTTCCCAATTTCATGCCTTTAAATCAATTTTGGACTATAGGAATTCTTGATTCTTGTTCCTATGGTTGATCTATTAATGCTCATGCCACATTCTATAACACCACATGCCTAACAATACATGCTCTGATGTGAAAACAAAAAAACAATCCATGATTGCATGTCCTTTTTCATATAATGCATAGACCCTTGAAAGTAATATGATCATCTCCAAATCCACATATTCATGATCCCGTGTTTTGGCGGTGTACCTTGGTTTATCCAGCTTTAGATTCCCTTGATGTGAATATGACTACAGTACTTCATCCAACGCATTCACTTGTGCCTATGCATACTCAAATGATCTTGGGTAATTTTCTTCAATCTCCTCAAACACATCAACATTGGTGTTTTCATCCACTTCTTAATGTTCCATTGGTTCATAATAATCTAAATGCAAATTGATACACAAACTTGGGTTATATACCTCATGTAACATCCCTCCCTTGGCTTGTCATTGATTCTAGACTTGAGATTTCCTGTGGTTGATCAAGTATAATAGAAGTCTTTGTTCCATCTTAATCTCTATGACTCTAAACCAAATATTGCAACTAAGAAGTATACTACATCCACTCATTAGGATGAGCACTTGATTGCATTTCTATCCGTGGAGATCGTCATCTGGAATTGTGCCTTTTTTGGGTTTGAGTCCCAAAACTCCTAGTCCATATGTCTCATCATACCACTTCTTATGGTAGAAACGACCTATGCCCCACAAGCCTTTCCTTTGTTCTCAAAACTCATCTTTCCAACATCAAATTCTAAGATGGGGTTACTGTAAGCCCTACATACTCCTTTCCATTTTCAAAATTATCTTTTGTTTATCTTTCAATAACTTGTTGATTTACCTCAAGTCTAATTGTCACTATAAACTCTAGGTCACCATTCGATTCATCTTGTTTCATAATTCTTTGTCTTCAAAGTCTATAGATCACTTTGCAATCCTTATGGCATCAATCGTGCATACCTCTGATACTTTCTAACATACCCTTTAAAATTTTGAATTAAAAAAAACAACATTATTCATATGAACACTCTCATTTTCAGGATATGACAAAATTTGTAGAAAACCTTCCCATTACTAAAAAGAAAATAGAAAAAAAAATTCCCCACAAGATGGTCGCCAAATGGTAGAAGTGAAATTTAAATTCATGCATAATATTTCACACTATTGTAACAACAAATTTGCATTTCACATGCTTATGTTCACTATTTCTATCTTAAGTCCCAACCAACATAACATTACCATACATTCTAATATTAGATTCATGGATATTGCATATGACCAAAATTTGCACTTTAGAATACATTATAAAAAATTCCAAAAACAAGATTACAATTCATTTCATCATAATCTAACACTACAAGAAATCCACACGAAAGATGAACATAGAATTCATTGTAGAAGTCTATGCTTCTATGTATTATTAAAAACATGAATCCAACTTACAATGTAGTCCCATGGTTTTTTGAAAACAAATCCCAAAACAACACTTAAAATTTGTGCTATATCAAAATATTCTCTCTCAAAACTCCAACTCCATGTCTCATCTTCTTCTCCTCTTTTTGTTCTCTAGAACTCTCCCCCTTTTGAACCACCCCAAGTCACATCAATATGATCCAAAACAATAAAAATTCAAAATTCAGACCAACAAAGTTCCTTGATTAGTCCCTATCCTAATTGCCTTGTTCATCTCAAATCACATACTCAGCTTACCCCCTTAACAAATGACATATTCCTAATCAAACTCAAGATGCATCACCCAATCATTGTTTGCATTCTTTGCTATCTTAGGTAAATTGTCAAGAAACATTTTGGATATCCTAGGCCATGATGGCAAACCGTGTGTTTGGAACCTCCCATCTTACATTTTTACAAACTTTGCCTCCATCTACGTAGTTCAATATGCTACCAAAATACATGTAAGATTCATGTGGTTCGAATTTCGTTTGGTTGCCTTCACAAACATTTCAACAATTCTTTGATATTATTATTTCATATCAATCAATGTTTGATGGTAGCATTCAATGTCTTCCACAAAATTTAGGCGTTCTTTTTTTGCCTTAGTGGCCTTTGCAAGTGCCTTTTATAGTGCATGTTACTAAGTAACAACATTTTGTTCTAGGCCAAGACATTTTGCTTAACATGTAGCCAATTCTTCACGCAATGCATTGCGTTCTAATGTCACCTCCCAAAGTTGCGTCTACATTATGCCCATTTCCCCTCACAATGCCTCCAAAGCATGTTCAGTAATGTTGGCCCATCTTGTGGAGGACAATATGCTAGCATCTTATGCCAACCACCCCTAATTGTTTATTGTGTCAAATGGCAAGTAAAATGCCATCTAAACCACAACATCCAATTGTACTACATCCATGGGGTTGTCCATGCTTAACGGTGATTAAGGGGGAATTTGTTCCCAAGGGGTTTGAACAATTTGATCATTCATTGCAAGATCCAAATCTTGAATACAAGAAGTATTCAATGTTGTTATTTCGGGAATAACCGGTATTAGTGGTATTAATTGAAAAAAGAAAGGGGGAGTGGCAAGTGTCGCAACCCTAGCCTTGGGCTTACGACCAAGGAAAAAGGGGTTGCAAGTTTGTAGGCCAAGAGGAATCTTGGGAGTCACATCACATACTCCCAGGAGTGTAAGAAAGTGTGAGGGAGTGAACCTTCACACTCCCAAGGCAACTCCCACTTTGGGAGATGGAGTCCCGATGGACTCCCAAAACTTTAGAGAGCAATTTTAGGGGTCAAAACTCAATGGCTTGTGGCGTTCTTTATATCATTGAAAAGCTCTTAGAACGTAGATGTCTAAAATGGGCTCGCATTTCTCATTTGGACATTTAAAACACAAGTTATGGCCAAAAGAAGGGCCGGGAGTCAAATTGCCAGTCAAATTGGTTGATTTGACTCCCGACCAGAAAAAGTCAAGAATCGACCCGATTTACTTGTTAGCAGACAATGTGCGACATACTGTTGGAAAGCTCTTGACGAAGGCTATAATGTTTCTTTAGATCGCACCTCAATCTGGGGTTTTCTCGCAAAGTTATGGGGCTCTAAAGTCGTGGGAGTCCCGGCTAGCGCGATTTTGGGATTCCCACTCGGGAGTCCTGGGAGAGAAAAGCCATTTGGATGTAGGCCCCATGGAGAGGTGCAGGGTGAACCCCTTGCAGGGAGGGAGGCAACAGCCCCATCAATCATTAGAAAAATTGAGAAAGTACAAGGGGGGGAGCAGGCGCCACGAAATGGCAGCCTCGCCCTCCCCAAAGATGTGGCCGTGAAGCCATTCAGCTTTAAAGGCAAGCTCAATGCTATTCTGACTATCCTGAGTCCTATCCTGGCTAGAAGATATGGAGAGGTGCAGAGTATACTATAAGGGGGAAGGTGGCGGCTTCCCTCCAAGTCTGGGCCGTGGTGAGTCTTGTGTGTCCGTGTTGCCCATGGCTCGTCCTAGCACCAAAAGTGCTCCAACTATGCACTAACCACCTTGTGTGGGTTTTGTGCAGGCCTGTGTGAGTGAGTGAAGCTTGTCAACTCTTCCTAGTCCTATCCCGGAGCTCCAACACGCCCTTCTACCCCTCAAAATGTTGTGAGCTAGGGAGCGTGCCTCAACTCCTCCTTCTTTCGTTGTTTTCTACTTGGACTCACATTTGAGTCTTTCAAGGAGTTGGGAGTGCATCAGCAAGAGCAGATCGAAAAGGAACCCAAGGTCTCTTTGTAAGAACTAGAAGAATTGTTCATTAGTACAAAAACATGTCTTTTATTACTTATCTTTATTGACTAAAAGTTTCAAAAAAATGTCATTGTCTACTAAAATAGTTGAAATTTTAGTCAACAACATTTTTTTTACTCTTTTGGTCAACAAAGACAAGTCAAAAAAGACATGTTTTCTATTAGTGAGTTTTTGGAAAAGTTAATTTTCAAATAGGTAATTTAAAGGGTCAAAGTTCATTAGATTAAATAATTCCTTATACGATTAGAAAGCTCTTGAAATGTAGACGTTTAAAATGGGCTTGCATGACCCATTTGAGTACTTAAAAACAAGTTATGGCCAAAAGAAAGGTCAAGAGTCAAAGTGCCAATTTGATTCCCACCCACTAAAAGTCAAGAATCGCCCTAAAATACGTGCGTGCATGGGTGTGCCACATATCGTTGGAAAAATCTTGACAAGGGTTACAACTTTATTTAAACCTCACTTCAATTGAAGGTTTGCATATTAAGTTATAGGCATCCAAAGTGGAGGGAGTCCCAATTTCAGGACTCTCGAAGAGGGAGTCCTAGGAAAAATAACATTTAGGTGGAACCCCCATGGCTAATAATAAAAAATACTATAAGGGAAAAAATGGTGGCTTCCCCAAGTCCAAGTCGTGGTGAGTCTTGTGAGTCTGTGTATGTTCATGGTTCATTTGTGCACCAAAAGTGTTCCAACTATGTGCTAACCAACTTTGTCACAACCCTAGCTTTGGACTCACTATCAAAGCAAGGGCTTACAAAGGTGTGGGCCAAAAATGAATCTTGATAATCACATTTCATGCTCCCGGGAGTATAGGAGAATGTGAGGGAATGAATCCACACACTCCCAAATGAGTTCCCACTTTGGGAGTTAGAGTCCCAAATTTTCAAAAGGCGATTGTAGGGGTCAAAACTCATTGTATTGAAGAGTTCCTTACACCATTAGAAAGATCTTGGAAAATAGATGTCTTAAATGGGCTTTCATGACCCATTTAAGTACTTAAAACATAGGTTATGGCCAAAAGAAGGGTCGAGAGTCAAATTGCCAATTTGATTTTTGACCACTAAAAGTCGATAATCACCTTGATTTACATATATATTGATGACATGACACATATTGTTGGAAAGATCTTGACAAGGGCTACAATGTTTTTTTAGACCTCAATTCAATTTAAGGTCTACATAAGAAGTTATGGGCCTCCAAAGTTATAGGAGTCCCAATTTCCTAGGACAAAATGACATTTGGGTGTAGGCTTTGTGGCTAGGCACAAAGAATACTATAAGGGGAAGGTGGTGGCTTCCCCCAAGTCTGGGTCATGATGAGTCTTGTGAGTATGTGTTTGCCCATGGCCTGTCTATGCACCAAAAATGTTCCAATTACACACTAACCATGACGCGCTCCCAAGTCCCAAGTTAGGCCCAAGATGGGCCTTAGTTTCTAAAATAATGAAATTATGGGGACTTGAGGGCACACTCCCAGCTCTTAGCACTAAAAGGGGTAGAGGGGTGCGCTGAAGCTCCGGGATGGGACTAGGAAGAGGACAAACTTTAGTTACTTACTCGAACCTGCATCAAGCCAACCAACAAGTTGGTTAGTACACATTCTAAAGCACCCTTGGTGCTAGGACAAGCCACGGGCAACTTTAGACTCACAAGACTCACCACAGCCCGG
>Ga0209208_10007897_pt1 | contig 14301 bp, 12 predicted proteins | sample S1TSphfallax_3_FD_187694 | JGI IMG/M metagenome (GOLD analysis project Ga0209208, IMG submission 187694) | Host-associated microbial communities from peat moss isolated from Minnesota, USA - S1T2_Fd - Sphagnum fallax MG (SPAdes) (version 2) | ecosystem: Host-associated > Plants > Peat moss >...
TTTTGTGTTGCAGATTTCAATTGTGTTGTGGGCTTCACTGTGTTGCAGATTTGAGAGAGAGAGAGAGAGAGAGAGAGAGAGAGAGAGAGAGAGAGATCTGCAATGGCTGCTGCTGGACAGAGTTGTTTGCAATCGAGAGGAGGAGCAGCAGCAGCAGCAGCAGTGCGACGTCCTTGCAGGCAGTCTAAGAAAGAACAAGAACAAGAAGATGATCACCATCATCAACTGGACTTGCTGAATACAGAACTCACCATAGGTCGATCCAGAGCTCCGGATGAGCTCCAGGCCGGTTGCAGCAGTAGCAGTAGCAGCAGCAGTTTCAGGCTGGAGTTGGGTTTAGGCAGTGATCGGCGTGCAGAGATGAGGGACAAGTCTCTTGACCTCACTCTGGTTCCCAACAGAGTTCCTGAGGAGCAGGACACAAGTGCTGCAGCAGCAGCATCGGCTCCTGCAGGCCATGGAGAAAGCGGCGATGCTGAGCCTCCTCCTCCTCCTCGGTACTACTACTTCACGCTCTTTGAATCCCTAGGCCCGGGGAGCTGCAGCAGCAGTAGCAGTCAGGTGAATACCACCACCACAGACGTGCAGCCAGACCTCCAGATCCGCCTACCTTCAGCTCACTGGTGTGTAGGAGAAGAACAAGAAGAAGAACAAGACCTCCGCACTGTGGCGTCCTCGCAGCAGCAAGGTAGTTCTCAGATTCTGCAACAACAGCAAATTCATCAACTCCTGGAGCTCCATCAGTTTCATAGAATGCAGGAGCAGCAGCAGCAGCAAACAGGCATGAGGAGGAGCGGCCAGCAAGATGCGTCGTCCTGCCAGGAGCAGCAGCATCTTCCACAAATGCAAAAGCAGCTCGGGAATGGATCGAAGAAGAAGCAGCAGCAGGAGAAGGCGCGGCGGCGCTTGGGTCCTTGTGTGAAGAAGAAGCAGCAGCAAAGCAGCAAGGTTTTCAGAGGGGTACGACAAAGACATTGGGGCAAATGGGTTGCAGAAATTCGGCTTCCCAAGAATCGCACGCGCTTGTGGTTGGGCACTTTCGACACTGCGGAAGAAGCAGCTGTTGCTTATGATCAAGCTGCCTTCAAACTCAGAGGCCAATTCGCTCGTCTCAATTTCCCTGCTCATCTACAACACTCGCGGCATCTGAAGCAGGTGCTGCAAGAAGGGACTCCTGATCCTCAAGCTCCTGCGCCTGCTGCTGCAGCTGATGATGATGAAGACAGTTGTCGAGATCTCTCTGTCTCTCTGTCTCTCTCAAGGGACACCACACCCACAACTTGAGGTTTTCTTCTTTTCTTCTTCTTCTTCTCAAGTGTTCCCAACTCTGTCTCTCTTCTCTTTCTCTCTCTCTCTCTCTCTCTCTCTCTCTCTCTCTCTCTCTCTTTAAGCAGCAGCATCATCATCATCACTCTCCTTTGCTGAGTAGCAAGCTCCTCGTGGAAGCTCTGTTCTTTTGGCTTGCGAGGGACCCGAGGATAGGTGCAGGATATTGATCACTCACATATTCTCCTGCATCCTTGTAGGCTGTGCCTAGAGTGTGGTGGAATTGTTGGAAATTTCGATCAAAGTTGGGATTGGGATAGAGCATCATCTTCCAAGTTTTGAGCAGATTGTGCAGAGAAATTCTAGGAACTTAGCTTTTGAATGTTGTTGTTTTGACTGAATGATTGGTGGGTGGGTTGTTTGGCAGCTCAGCTCGGGTGTTACTGGCAGCCATCTTGAAGACTTGGAAGACTAGAGATGGGAGTTCATCACCACTCAAAAGGAGGTCAAGCACTCCTGTCAATGGTTCTTGGAATTCTCTGTTCAGTATTCCAAGATCCAGCGGCAGCAGCGGGAGGAGGAGATCTAGTGCATGCACATGAAAACGACAACAAAAGCAAAGTGTATACACAATGGCAAAGCAAAAGGACCAAGCTTCTTGCTTGAGCAACTTCCAGCACATGCATCACAGATTGACTGCTGGAAAAAACACAGAGCTTCTTCTCAACTTTCTTAGGAATCTTCTTCACAAAACTAGTTCAACTCTTGATTTGATTGTGCAACATTCAGCAAGATTCAGCCTCAAGCAAGAACATGGAACATTTGATTGATGCTGCACTAGTGTGTGTGATGCACAAACCTCACACCAAAATGGAAGGGTCATAAAATATAATGATGAAGAAAAAAGGGGTTATGAGAGAAAGTTGATTCACATGGTGGCGGCGGTGGCAGTAGTGGAAGTCATTGTTTTGCTGAAGAGGTTCTCAAACAGGGCAACAAGCAGGTCTGTGGATTTTTTCTGAGTACGGTAGGTTGGATACTCACTCAGATGCAGAACCTGTTTCATGTCATGCTGCGACAGGAGAGTGTCAATGACAGCTTTCTTGATGATTTCGGAGCTGTGATCACTGCCCAATTCCCATGTGCTGAGAGCTGTCTCACATGTCACGCTCTTGGCGATGTGATGTTCTGCCAGCGTTTGCAAAGATCCCACACTGTAACGTCTGGCTGCTTTGAGAAGCTTGGTGGCATGAATTGTCATTTCCCGGGGACTCACATTGCCTGTGTACATGTAGCGTATGAAACTGTCCAGCGAATCTGGCTCCACATGCACCTCTATGCTCATGTCTTTGTCTCCCATAGACTCTGCTTCCAACTTCTTGAGCTTCTGTAAGAACACCTGTGAATGTGCAGCCTGCACAACCAATTTCACACGCTGAGGAGTTATGATCATGGTTCTTCTGGTGGGAGGGTGGAATTTTTCTTTTCCTTCCTGTGTGAGGAATTGTTTCCAAGTACTACCCAAGTACTGGGTCATCATCAATCACATTCCTTGCAGATCAACAAACCAGAAGCAAGCAAGAAATCATCAACTCTGAAAAGCATCCAAAGGCAAGGGCATTAATGTTGTGAGAGAGAGCAAAGAACAATTTACAAGGACTGATTTGTGGGCACGGAAAATGTGGCCACCCGCATGCAATAGAATGTCGGTACAACCTGGGCTCATGACAACAGGGTGCCAGGTACTCAAAAACTCAGCTCTCACTTGCAAACGTCGCTCACGCTCCTCTGTCATGTGCAGCTTCTTCTCCAGCAGTTTGAAGCGTGCACTTGCCAAGGATGCCACAGCAGCAGCATGGTAACTGGGACCCTGCTTCGCCCGAATTTCAAAACCATGCTCTGTAGTGCTACTTCCGCTACTAGTCGCCCTGCACTCCTCACAAAGCTCCTCCCAGTACGATACCCTCACAGCCTCAGGTTGCTGCTCTGCCTCCTCCTCCTCCTCCTCCTGCTGCTGCTGCTGCTGCTCCATTCTCCTCACCTTCTCCCTGCAAACTACACAATTTGCTTCAAATTCTTGTTGCAAAAAGCAAGCAAGCAGCTTGGCTCTTCAAATTCTTGTTGCAATGAAGGCAAAATCCTTTCTTCCAATTCGTGTTGCAATGCAAATCTTTGGATTGGGATTGGAATTTGGTGGGATTTCAACCGGAGAAGGAATGAATGGATCTGTAATTGAGGGACTTGCAAATGGTTGTTGAATCACAGAGAGGAGCAGCAGCAGCACTACCACCACCACCAGCAAAAGCTTGAGGTAGGTACAAAATCTTCTCACCTTCTTGTGGGTGCCAAATCTTGTTCCGTGTTTGGAATTTGCCAACAAAATGCTTCAACTTCTGTAGCCATGGACATGATGATGATGATGATGATGCTTGTGTTGTGAAATTGCAGGAGGAGAAGGAGGAGGAGTTGCTAGCAGCAGCAAGCAGGCATTGAAGATGGGATGGGTGGGTTGGTTGGTTGGTTTGTTGGTTGGTTCCCAAGAGGAGGAAAGAGCAAATGGGTGGCTAATTAGGTCATTAATTAGGCTAATTTGTAAGCTTTGCTTGTAGACTTTTTGCTTGTTTTTTTGTGACACTTTTGGAACTGAATTATTATTAAATGGGAGTTAAGTTAAGTTAGTTTTTTCTAACTATCTTTTTGTAACTACATATTCTTTATGTGAGGTCCTAAATGGTAACTAAAACATGGGCTCTTTTTGGTCTTTTGGTCTCTCCTAGGTTCATCAAAAAAGCATTAGGTATTCACATTGGGCTTCATACCCCATTAGGAGGAGGAGGAGGAGGAGGAGGATGGGCTTCCTTACTTAAGAAAAGGTTTGGGAAATGACTTGAACCTTGTACCCAAAATTGTATGTGAAATCATGTGTGCACAATATAATACATTGAATAACTTTAAAACATTGTCTATTATTGAACACAAATGTCACCTCCTTCACCATGTGATTTGTTGAATGATAATAGGAGTTTTATGGTGTTTATTATGTTGATTATGTTTTTAATTATGATGGACAAATCTTGGGGTAAATGTTTGTGAAACTTGTTTAGTGTGAACAAGGTTTTTGATTTGTCAATGGTTGAAGATATCTCATCTCTTTCATTTGTTTTGAAATTTGCTTCTTGTTGGTTCAAAACAAAGCTTGTTTTTAAAAGTGAATCCAAGCCCAAAGACACATGAAAAGGTTATGTGATTAGTTGTGTCACTAGGAGGGTTTTTTATTGTGTGGTGTTTAGATGTGTATAACAATAGTTGTAGGTGTTACCATGACATGGAAACAATAACACCATAATCCTTCATGGGAGTAGTCATATCAGTTGTATATATAATAATGTTGTGTGAATATATCTTTTGCCCAAATATATCTATCAAGTATTGATAGGATATATTATTTACATTAATTTCTTTTAAAAATTCAATATATCTTACTAAAGCACATACCCAAAGATATATATATTTTTAAAAGTATATTATATTCATAATGTTGGATATGTGTAAAAATATATTCACATTTAAATGTCGATATGTTTTGGCATCTGAGTACAAGAATAGGGTAAGTTTGACATTTTAGATCTTCGTATGTTGACATTTACAACTATCATTGTCAACACATAATACATAACATAAAAATATTCTAAATGATACATCATGTTCAATCATTCTCTTAGCTAAAACTAAGGTCCCTTTAAATCAAATAACAATGTTAAACTATTTAATAAAAATCCATTATGTTTTAACACTTTGGTTTTAAAATGAAAACACCAATAGTTCAAGTTCAAATATGAGTCTTATCATTAATCACCTAACTACAATCTTTCAAATTCTTAGTGAAATGTGAATCACCATGGAAAAAAGTCTTGAAGCTAGCTTTATTATTCAACCTTAGGAGCTTAAATTTACTTGATGCATCGAGGGCAAAATGATTTATTGATTAACATTTCTTCCAAAGGTGGCACAAGAGATCTCATATGCTAATATTGAAAACATTGATCACAAATCAACATAATGCCAACTTTTGAAAATTGTGCACATAACATACATCATAGGTTAGTAAGATCAAAAAATAATTTGACATCACACAAACTAAAATTATATCATGTTCACAAAATATCTCAAATTTTGTTCGCACTTGAATCCATTCAAAATACAACCAAACATCTAAGCTAACCCAATTTATCCTTAATTAACTAAAAGCCAATCAAACAATTCAATCAACACACTTGACAAACATAAATTTTTAACTTTAATATTATTTAAATGAGGTGTTTTCCAAATAATTATTATTATTGTTTTGCAATGAGCCATTTTCATTGACCCATCACACACACAAAATAAAAGATAAAATTTGGAGGCTCCTTCAAATAAATGTTTTTACACATGTAATGCCTTCACTTTGGTCCACCTAGGTGAGAAGGGGAAAACTTTAGGCAAACCATATAAAATAAAATTGGAGATTTCTAACATATGATAAAAATGTATGTGTTAATCAAGGATGAATCAAACATTTAATTTTTTTTCATTCTAACATTGGAATTGGTCTTTTCAAAATATTTTTAATTTTCCAAAATTCGAAAAAAATAATTTCAATTTTAATTGATCAATTAGAAATGCATATCCTTATTTTATTTCAAAAAGGGGAGTATGACAAAAAGTATACATCCCATCTACCAAAAAAATAAAAAATTTAAAATTTAAAAAAAATGTTCTAGCCTTAATTTAATGAAAAACCTTGAGTATTAATATATATTTTATCTAATGGGTAAATAAATTGATTACATGAAGATATATAAAAACAACATACTTCCACAACATTGGCATATAGGACTTTCCTTTCTAATCAAACTTTCATGCCTTCAAATTTCTTGGTCGGATTTGGTTGTATAACTTGTTAAGTGAATTTTTACATCAAAATGTCAAAATAATGATAATAATGTTATGGAACAATCTAGTGTGTCTAGATTGCTACTACAATTTCAAAACTTTTGTCCTTGGAAGGTTACGGTTCAAACCCTAATAGATTAAGTTTTGATTTAATAAAATTTCGGCACAAATTCTAAATAAAATTTCAAAAGCTCGACAAAAAGAAAAATAATTTAATTTATGCCAAAATGGTAAAGGTACTATAATGTAGGTTTCAAAAGGACGTTGTTGAGCAAAATGTATGGAACAAATTGAGGTGTTATTGGGAACATGTTGAAAAAGACATTAGGAACTTGGGGGGAACATGTTATGAACCCATTGGGAACGTTATGGGGGAAATGTTCTAAATTTGCAATCAAAAAACCTTGCACAAATTAACAAAGCAATAATTTCACCCAATCACCAAAAAAAACAATAAAAACCATTTTAATCTTCATAAAATAGTTGGACATTACCTTTCTCAAACCTAAAATATCTATGTGTAATATAACCTAAAATCTACTAGAAATGAGATTTAAATATAATTGACCAAATGAGAAGTGCAAATTAATCTCACAAAGTGAATATGATTAAATCATTACAAACCCCAAATACATGTTAAGAATTTGAAGGTCAAACTATCACAATGGAATCAAAGAAATCATAATGATGTTACAATTTCATTTATAGACCAATGTTCAAATTCATGAAGGAGTGCACACAATCAAGTAAAGACCATATAAGGGAACATGGATCAATTTTAATTTGTTCAATTGGTTCAATTTTCCATTGTAGATGTCTTTTCAAGCATGTTCAAATCAACATTTCAACACACACCTTCTCCATTTGTGATAATAACATGCTATCCTAACATGTTTTAACATTATGAAATAGTTTGTTCCTTGAGTTTAAATTGCATCAACCAAATAATAAAAGGAAATTTTTGGATGCATGAGAAATGAAACTATGCATTAATAAATTTTTAAACAGAGGATTTCAATATCAACAACAAAAATCAGATTAGATAAACACAATCACAACTAACTAGTCATATGTGCAAAATCCATGCATTCCCACCAAGGAAAAGAGCCACTTGAACTTGAAGGTTATTGTTATTTTATGTCCTTGGAAAAACTACCACCATTATCAACCATATAAAGTAACTTCCCTTCAACATCTTTATAAGTTGCCAAGGCCTTCAATTGATATCAAACCATAGAGACATGATCTAAGTTGCCATAAACAACCACCTTTTTGACACATAGTAAGATGACTCACATTCATTGTTAGTTTGAACACAAGCCAAAAAAACAAGCCAAAAATAACAAAACATGGAAAGTTGATGCATTGTGCATCAACTATAGTCATTACTTCATCTACATTTACAAGTTATGAGTCTAGAGGTAGAAATGGCAACCCTACTTTTGACATGTAGAAGGTTGTGCATAGATCCAAGAATAACCCAAACCCCCAAACTCATTCCAATGAATTTTGGGGTTGAGTTTCATGTTTAACAAATTTGAAAGGGTGTCTTGCAAACCTTCATCATCGATCATGGGGCTAAATTTTTGAAAGTAGGTGAAAGATGGTTGAGAAATGGACATCTCTACTTTCTTATTTTCTTTGGGTTGTATTCAAGTCTACCGAGAATTATATATAGAAGGCCTTATGATGTAATCCCTCTTCTTTGGTGTATGCAACGAAGGTGTTTATTGTTGTAGAAGTATTGCATGTATTGACATTTACCTTTGCAATTGAAACTTCAATGGTATTAGTACACCTCCCAAATGTTTAGAACTTCAAATTGATAAAATTTGGCATGAAATCAACAAATGTTTTCCTTTCCCTCTCACAAATGTGGTAACTTTGCACTAAAACACAAATGGCGGCATTTTTGCTAATAGGATCTATAAGATCTAAAAAAATTCCATTTCAATCAAATGATCACACATTATATGTTGTAGAGGACACATTTTTGCCAATGGGATCATAATGAGAGAATTCCCATTTCAATCAAAATGATCACACATTATTATATGTTCTTGAGGGCATTTTGCTAATGGGATCTATTACAAGAAATTCCAAATTCAAACACAAGATTATAATGCATTATATGTAGTAGAGAAAATGGAAAGAAGTAGAACAAGCATTCATCAACCAAATGGCAATCAAAGAAGATTGCTCTTTTATGGAGAATGGCACTTTCAAAGAATGTCATTTTAATGTAGAAGAAGCCATCCCTTCCCCAAGATATGTGCCAATGTAAATGCTCGCTGGTTTCTTTTTGTGACAAAATGAAGACAAGAGAGATTGAATTAGATATTGAAGTGTCTACATAAGAAAGAGGAACTCAAGAAACCCACTTTCAACAAGTGGTTTTGGGGATCAATTTGGAGAAGAAATGTGTGTTTGATGTGGGATATAATGTGAGATGATGGAGTGTAATGGGGATTCAAATCATCCCTGTGAATTGCGAGTTTCCATGGTTGGAGATTCCAGATCACAACATAGCAGCAGCAGCAGCAGCCATGAAACCTTGGTTGCAAAAAACCTTCCCTTTACTGTTGTGTATTGCTCAGGCCAGGTAACTAACTTTGCTTCTTCCTCTTACGGAATTCAATAAGATAATAATGTAAGCAAAGTCCACATGCAACTCTTTCTGCTGATCCTGAAATTATTTTTGAAAATCAAAAGATCCCAAGATCTTGAGCTCCTTGCAATTGGGTCTCTCTCTGTACATACCTGTGCATGAAATTTAGTCCCCATTTGAAGCAAAACACATCATTGGGTTATATACTTAGAATTTTGTCTTCGGCTCCCATGTTTTGATGCTCACAAGTCCTGACCCTTTAAAACAGGATGAAGATTTCCCTGCCAGCGAGCTGAACAAAGGTGTGTCAGGTCGGGGTTGGCAAAGCTCCAGGCATGTCCTTTTTTTGCTCATGACCTGAGACCCATTATAAAAGAGTGAACATTTCTCTGTCAAAGGATCTGCTTCTCATTGTTACAACAACAAACAATGTTCTTAATTGTGTGCAATGGAAGCACAAAATTTAACTAGACCCACATTACTGGGAGAAGAAGAAAGTCTTCAGCAGATATTAGGGTTAGTAGTAGTCAGTCCACAGTATTACATTTCTTGTTGATCAATCTCACCAGCAACAACAGAAATTAATTATGGGTGTTAATACTTCCGCCTCTTTCTTGCATCTTGAACCCCTCTTTCTGTGAAAATAAGTAATGCAGTTTGATTTTGCATGACATTCTAACTCCTAACGATCATTTTGATCTTTGCATTTGATGTAGAGCAGGTTTTGTTACTACCCACAAGAGCTTGTGCTGGAATTGCATTGGCCATCACGTATCATCAACATGCAACTACTTTGCCATGAGTTCAAGGCAAGCCCCATATATATGTTTTTCCTCATCCCTCAAATACACACATGTCAATTATGCTGTCTTTCCTTTTTGCAAAGACTCTTATGTGCTTGCCTGAAATTTGCGTAACAGCACTTTGTAACAAATGCATGTGTTTGTTTTTTTTGATTTTATGTGTCGAGCAGAACTTTGTAAGCTTTTGAGATTTTGAGGCATAATATATCAATTAGGGTTATCAAAAAAAAATTTGCAACTCTGTACAAGCACATGAGATTTTGCAGGTTTGGGTCATAATAATTAATGCCCATAGACTGATAGGAAAAACTATGAACCCACCCAACAAGATAATTCTCTTTTTTTTGGGTGGAATAACGATAATTTTTGTTGTTATATGAATAATATTATGAGAATGCTAGTTGTGATCTCTTTTCATTTCAGGTGAATTGATGCAGATTCCAATGAAGGTGGAGGTGTTTGTAAGTTTGATGATTCCATATGTGCACAGTGAAGAGGCTACTTCTAATTGCATGAAGCGCCTCGGGTAGATAGATTTGCCCTACTACTCTTCTCATCACTGTTGACAAAGTTCCCCTTTTGCTTGCCTACTACTGAGGAGTAGTAGTAGTAGTAGTTCTTCTTTTTTGAGATCCACTTATAATATTTTCATCAGTTCTAGAGTAGATGATATGATCTCACTAACAATTTTATTTTTTTGTAATGGAATTTCACACTTCAGATACTTGTCTTTGGATCCCAATGATCGTAGCGGGCATCAGGCAAGGGAGCTGAAGAGTATATTCATTGACTCTCCAGCAACAGTTGTGCGGTTGGTGTTCCATAACTGCTACTCCAATAAGCTCAACACATACAGTCAGGTCTGCAATGATCTGTAGAAAACCCTAAACCTAAAAATGAATTTTTTTCACGCGTGTTTTCAATGTCCTGGTGTATACATCTTGTTTGCAAGAGAAGCTTAGACCCCACCCACATATTATCTGACCTAACAGGGACACAAAGGATTTGCCTGAAAACAAATGTAGAAATTTTCAGGCTTTTTAGGGTGGGTGGGTGGGTGGTGGTAGCAGCAAGTCTTGTTGTTGCTTCAAAGACTACTTACCAATTGACTGACTGTAGTGAACAAATTGGCAGGTGGGTTTGATGGCATTGATTATGACTGGTGACCCTTTTGACAAACAACAATGGGCACAGTTAAATCAGCCTGGATTTGCTCCTCTTTTGCATACACCAAGGTAAAATAATATTTCCCCACTTGTCAGTTGGTTAGTTGCTACTCTGCTGCTCTCTTTGGGGAAGAAGAAGCCCCATAATTTTGTTCTTTGATTCTGCACAGTGGTATAATTTGCAGGAAGACGAATGGGTGATTTTGTTAGTGATGGGCAGGAACAGCTATGTGGGTCCAGGAGACAGGTTGCAAGTCTGAAAGGGGTGGATAGGATACATGAGGTTCCAGCTCTTGATTCAGCTGTTGATTCTTCCACTGCCACTCAAATCCACCGAGTACACCTTCTCTCTCCTCTGTTGGGCTGTGAAAAGCGGACAGACAATCAATTCCTTTTCATGACTAATGATTCTTTTTAGCTGCTGCATAATTTATGATATTTTTTGAAATCTTCTAAATCCTTCATCTTTGGTGTTGTTTTTCACTTGTCAATGAATTCATCTCTCCTCAAATAAATTTACCCTTTCTTTCCCCCCTTTCAGTGCTCAAAATAGATGGTGACATTGTAAGGCACTCGTTGACATGACAATTGGGTTTTAAAAATTTCAATACAAGATTTGTTATTTAAAAAAAACATGTTTGGCACCTCTGAGCTCTAGAGAACTTATCTATCATGGAGTTTCTATCTTTGTTGCCTTTGGCAGTTGCAACAGGAGAAGCACACTGCAGTCCAAGATGAGGACTATGATGAGGCCAAACGTCTCAAGGTGAAATTCAAAATCAATCCCGGATGAATGGAATGTGCTTTAGACTACCTATGTGTTGTTTTCTTGAGAAATACAATTGACATTATTCTAAAGGTTATAGGCATGTATGTACCTGAGACACTCTTAATTTTTTTCACAATGGTGAAGATTCTGGATTTTTCTGAAACAGAGTTTGATCGAAAGACTCAAGGTGATTGGAGAACAGATTAAGCAGTTGGAGCTCAAAAAGTGTGCAGCTGTGGAGGCAGAGGACTATGATGCTGCAAAACTTTGCAAGGTTAGCGAATTTATCTCTTCTCGGGATCAGTTTGAAAGCTTTCATGTAAACCTGCAAAGAAATAAGTGCCAGCACATTACCCATTGAATCTATGATGATTCTTTTTTTTACTTTTTTTCTCTATCTGGGTTGGAGTTTCCTGACAACAGATGGAGATAGAAAAGTTACGGCAAGCCAACTGTTGCATGCATGAAAAATTGTTCCATGATAGCAGCCAGCAGATGCATCATGGCTTTTCAGAGCAGTGTGGTGGTGCTGGGGAGGATGGAAACATTTCATCTGGTGCAACCTGGTGCACAGCATGATCCATCATTCATGCTCTCCTAACTGTTTTACACCTAATTACTTTTGAGCTGTTGAGTCTGTGCCTATTTTTCCTTTGGAGAGTCTGTTTGCTGCAGAGCTGCTGCCCTCTGTAATTAAGATTTGACTATGGAATTCAGGGGTTGTTGGTTACTGTGATTCCAGCAGCTTGCAAATCTCACAAGAACAAGCATGTCAGGCATTGAAAGCAGAAGCAGCTGATCTGCAAGCAGATGGATCACATGATGTATGCTGTGCAAATACCATCAAGCATGGTGAGTGTGGAACACAAACACTTGATGATCATCTTATGATGCAAGAAATGATGGCTGGTGCTGCTAAATTTCAGACCACATCTGGTGGCATGAAGGATGATGACAATATGAACAATGCTCCTTTCAAGATTCGTAAGCTTTTTGACTGTTGCCAGGTCCCTTCATATTATCCTCTTTGAACTGCAGCTACTGTTTGTTTCTACATGTCCCCAACAACTTCTTCCCATGAGGCCGGATGGCATGCATCCTAGAAGAGATTGTACCCAATGAATTCTAACCATGAAGGTTTTTTCCTTACTGATTGATGATGCCAGATCCATTCATTCCAGCAATTACAGGACCGAACTTTGTAGCTGCTGCATCATCCAAGAGAGAATCTCTTCTTCCACCCATTGCAGCACCTACATTTGCTTACCAGACTGGTCCAACTGCATTGCTTCCAAACATGGTGGCACGACCATACTTCAACAAGAAAGGATCAGCAGCAGCAGCAGAAGCACATAGTACTACCCTCTCGAATCAAAATTATGCACCACAAAGCAATAATGTGTTTCCAACAATGGTTGTGCCAGGTTTGTCTTCAAACCAGAATGGGTCCTCATTTGTGCTTCCAGTGCCATTTGCACAAACAGCGCCAATTCGATTGTTTTCCAATCCAACTGTTGGACCAGCAGCAGCAGCAGCTCCGCAGATGGCACCTGCTAATTTCCTCAACCAAACTACTGCAATTCTCTCACCAGCAATGGAGTCTTCTACATTCTCTGGCATGCACAGTGGACCTCCTCCTCCTCCTCCTCCATCATCATCATCATCATCATCATCATCATCTATGCTTCCACCAATGCTGCCTATTTTCTCTAAACAGAATATGAATGGGTCACCAAGAATCATGCATTCAAGCATCATGGGTCATCAACACCACCATGTATTCTCCACAAAAGAAAATACAAGTCTCCAGCCAAATTTGTGCTCATCATCATCATCACCATCTTTAAGGGTAAATTTATTCCCAACGCAGATTGATCAACAACCCAATCTTTTGACAGCAATGAAATTCTGCACTTCCAGTGGTGAAGAAAATCAAGTTTCGGGTGCCCAACACTCAGGAGAAGGAGGACCCAGATTCTTTGATGAGAACATTGGGCTTCTTCCCCAAGCAGCAGGAGCTGACTTAGTTGTGGCACCAATGAGATTTATTGATAAGATTGAACAACACCCAATATCACCAGTGCCAACAACAATGATGCCAGCAGCAGCAATCTCTGGCACGAACAAGAAGATGATAATCCCGACAATGGCACCCATGATCTATAATTCCAACAACCAGTCTAAAATAGGAGGTCCTGATCCAGTGATGATGACGACGCAGTCATCATCACTTCACTATCATGTTGCTGGCAGCACCACCACTGAAGATTTGTTAACACCAGAACCTCTCACTGAAGCTGTATTGGCAGAATCCGGACCTCTTTTGGCCATTCTAGAGCTTTATTATGTGGAGTGTTTGCTCAGTAAGCAGTGGCAGCTACGTGACAAAGCTCTCCAGTTCATAATACAGGAAACAAAGCTAAACCACTTGGCAGGTCATGACCCACTTATGGTTTTCAGGTAACTTAACATCTTTAGAAACCTGATGGATGAGCTACAATCCTCACTTTGTGTGTGTGTATTATTATATATATGTATATTTGATTACAGGTTGTTGATCTCAAAGAGACTTTGTGCATGAAAGATTTTCCACAAGGTGGGTTTTATTTATACTGCTGCTGCTGCTGCCTTTGCATATGATGTATGTGAAAAGATATGTACCAAATATTGTCTGAGAGGACTCAGGAGCTCTGGTGGTTTGTGAGACAGGGTGCTAAGCAAGGTGCTCATTCGAACTCTGAATGACAGAGTATC
>Ga0209208_10007898_pt1 | contig 14301 bp, 12 predicted proteins | sample S1TSphfallax_3_FD_187694 | JGI IMG/M metagenome (GOLD analysis project Ga0209208, IMG submission 187694) | Host-associated microbial communities from peat moss isolated from Minnesota, USA - S1T2_Fd - Sphagnum fallax MG (SPAdes) (version 2) | ecosystem: Host-associated > Plants > Peat moss >...
TCGAATATGTGATGTGTTTTATAAATAAAGTTTTGCAAGGTCTTGATGACTTTCATGGGGTGCTCTTTAGGGAAGTTTGCCACTCGTCCAAACCATTAGTAGTTTGAAGTTTGAATGTTGGTGACAACTCGTAGTGACATTTTGTGTCTTCAAATTTCAAATGATTGTACATGTTAGGAATTGCATCCAAGTTGGGCATGCAAGCCCCATAGATTTAATAATTGGTTTTGAACTTTTTTTTCAATGATCTAAAAGATGATCCCATATGGATGCGATTTGCCTTTTCAAACCTTGCTCTAAAATATTGAGTACTTGAGACTTTAATTTTTCAAAGTGAAGGAATGCATGTCGAGATTCTTTAATGACTCCCTTTGTTTTTTCACACTTGATTCTTTTTTTTTGGGTTAGTTTTTAAAAGAATGTCCTTATCCTTAAGATGGCTTTGACATGGCTTGGGTTTGGTCATAATTCAAATTATGAATTTAGGTTGCCATAGCCTTGACCATGAGCTCAAGGTTAGGGCCACAACAATATTTATCATTGTAAATGGATAATGCCCTTGTTGATATTATTTCTTTTGGAACATTTCATGTTCCATCCATTTTGGTGAAGGCAAAGCCTCAAGTTAATTTGTTGGTTTGACCCATTCCTTTCTTAAGCACTAATAATAAGCAAAATGAAAAATTCAAAACAGAACTTACAAATCCATGGCAAACATGACCTTTGTAAGAGCAATTATACCTTGCTACCTTTGCAACTTTGATGCTAATTATATTATTTTTAAAAATGTTGAAAATTTCCCCCAAAAATTGTCAAACAACAAAAATTTATGAAGGAAATTATTGAATCTTTAAGACTATTTTATTTGTCAATATGAATTTTTAAATTTTAATTAATTGTTTGAAGAACAAGATTCAAAGCTATCAAGGTATTACAGATACTTTTAAATGTACAATTAAAAAATTCTCCATGATGATCACAACCCAATGACTAGTTCCTAAAATTTTGAAAAAAAATCCTTTTGAATCGACACATTTGATGTTGAAATACTTAAAAAGACGTAATGGTTTTCATGTGACCTTTCTTGCCTTTTTTTTTTTTCCAAAGTTCCCTTCTTACAAGGCACAATGGACAGGTATGCGTGGCTAACTTGACCTAACCATTTGTTCAAAATCCACATGCCCATTGTGCCAATCATGAAAATCATTACATTTTCTAAAAGAATCATCAACCCTATCTCACAACTTTGTTTGAAACCTTTGTCAACAACAATTAGGTCACTGAATTTATACACATTTGCCCTTTGAAATAAAAGTCGTATGTGTTTCGGACTTGTTCAATTTGAAATGAAATTTTTTGTTTTTTGAAAAATCTTAGGTATGTTTTTTTTGAGCCCCATCCTTTGTCTCTTTTGTTAGGTGAGTTTCTCTTGCCCCTTTGTCCCTTGCCAAACCCAATGCCTTAAACCTGATTACTTAACTTGCTCCAACTTTTAACTTCTTTTGGTTATTAAGTTAGGATTTAAGCCTTCAGTTATCTTCTTTTTGCTTTTCTTCCTTCTTTGTTGGCCTTGCCTTGGTAGGCAAGGATATTGTGTTTAGATTCATTATAGAGTATATTAGCCTAAGGGATTTTGGCCCCTAAGTACTAGGTATATTTTTATATGAGGATGTTTGAAAGATGATATTTTGGCTTGTGTTGAAACTTGTGTTGAGATTAGTTATAGAGTTATAATAATATCTTGAAGGATTTTGGTTTGTTTTAGAAGATTATATTTTTGGCATGGTGAAATATTTGAGTTTCCATAACTCTTCTTTTGGCTTAAGATACTTTTTAATGTAAATGGCAAGGCCACACGGTGTGACACACACCCCTTGTTTATTTTATATTGTTATGAAGTTTGACCAGTTCATAAATTAAAGATTAAGAGAAAGGTGGAAGAAAGGTGCAAAGTGCAACCAGAACTGAAGGACAAGAGGGTGGCCAAAGGGGTGAATGGCAAAGACAAGGCACAAAATACACCTAATAAATCTTTAGACCCTTGCTGAATTTAAGGTGGCAGTCACAAAGGCCCATATAGGGTCTAAATGTAAACCCTTCTCTTATACGGAATGGTTCTCATATGGTCTTTTCTGCATCTATTTTAGTCCCTTAGAAAGGCCTAATGGATGGGTTTTTGGGGCTCTACATACCTAATTTGACCATTGTTCAAAATCCACATGCTCATTACGCAAATTGTGGAAACCATTACGGTATGGAATGTGCTATGTATAGGCCATGTTATGTGTTGTGAAATTTTGGCTTGCCCCCAATTCCTTCGGACTCACCTTACCCTTCACAATGGACAGAGAACACTAGTGCCTTTGAGGCTGGCATGTTCCATGATACATTCTACCATAACTTGGCAGGGGAGCCAACAACAATAGACCTCATGTTCCAATTATATTTTAAGACATTTTGGATAACACATGATAAGGCAAAGCAGATAAAAGGCTGCCAGGACAAAGCCTTCAAACCAGGGGTAAAGTTAAAATGAACCACACCTACGGCATGCCGCGTTGTTGACCAGACTCAGCCGTCAAAGCAAAAGCCACCAAGTGTACCTAATTATTTTATAAAAAAATAAAATAAACAAATCACAAAGAAGACAAAAGAAAAATAGACGCCCCCCCCCCCAAAAAAAAGAGTAAAAAAAGGAAAGAAAAATAAATTAATCCGGTACAAAAAAAATGCCACCTAAAAATCTCCATAAAAGGGGTTAAAAGGTTTTTCCAATAAATAAATAAATGAAAAAAAGAAAAGAAACCCTAGTTTGTTCCTAACACGGCCGTGAGTGTAAGTCTAGAAGTAGGGTTTTCCAAACGTGACAAGCTAAAGGCGGCACCAGTTATTAGCTATCAATTTTAACCGGCTTTTTGAACAGTAGCCTAGGCCTAGGTTATAGACCGATGGTAGGTAGGTGGGGGGAGGAGGGTCCATCCCTGGTTAAAGAAGGCAAAAGAAGAGAGAGAGAGAGAGAGAGAGAGAGAGAAGAAACCCTAACCATAGTTAAGCACCCTGGGGTATAAGTACCAACTAGTAGAGTAATAAGTGAGTTAATATCGCAAGTTAAAAAAACGTCGCACCAGTTAGCCCTTTAATTTAATCGGCATTGTAGGGTTAAAGGTTAAAAGAAAAAGAAACCCTAGTTTGTTTCAAAGAGGGCCGTGGGTGTCAAAGTCCGAACTAGGTAGTAAGTAATGTAACGTGGCACCCCGGTTAGTTCTCTAATTTAACCGGCGTTGAAGAGTTAGAGGGTTGAAAAAATATCAGAGAAGAAACCAAGGCAAAGATACAGTGCTTAGATTCATTATAGTAGCTTAATGGATTTTGGCCCCTTGCTAGTAGGTCTATTTTTATAAGAGGGTTTTTGAAAGATGATAATTTGGCTTTTATTTAAATTTGAGATTAGGGTCTAAAGTTATGATATCTTGAAGGATTTTGGTTTTGTTTAAGAGGATTTTTTTTGAAGATTATATTTTTGCATGGTGAAACATTTGAGTTTTCATAGTTCTTCTTTTGCCTTAGATACTTTTTAATCTAAATGGCAAGGCCACAATGTGACACACCCCTTGTTAAAGGTGGGGTGGGGTGTAAGTAGTAAAAGTACACCTACTATGTAGTAACTTAAAAGGTGGTACCAGTTAGGTCTCTATTTTAACCCGGGTTTGTAAACAGTAACCTAGGTCGACGGTGGTGGGTTGGGTAGGCGAGTAGGGCGGGGAGGGGGGGGGGGTAGAGTCCTTGCTCCTTAACTCGTGTTCAATTCTTCCTTACCCTTCCCTTGTTTGGTTGCAGAGTAGAAGACGGTATAGAATAAGGTGTTGTCCCTTCCTTTCTCATACCAAGTACATCTACATAGGTAGAGAGGGTGCAAGTGTGTCTCATTTCTAGGAAGAGATTCTGATTGATTTGAACCATTTTGCTTGGGGGAAGGTGTTGTTATTGTTTATGAAATTTGGTTTTGAAGCATTTTGTTTGCTTTGGTTCTTTGATTTGTTGTAAAACTTACCCCCTTCCCCAAGTCTTCTCCTTTTTGGTGTTTTTGGAGTTTTTTTTTTCATGAACGAAGGAAGTTTGAGCTTCTCTTGGGTGGAGCTTTTGGGAAGGTTCAAGTGGGTCTAGGAAAGGAAGTTTGGTTTTGTTGTTTTTTGGTTTGGGTGGGTGGTTCTTATGAAGGCTGTAGGGCTGTTGCTGCTTTTTGTCTTGGGTTGTTTGCACTCGGAAGCTTTTTTGTTGGGGGCCTTGGTTTGTGGGTGAAGCAGAAGGAAGCAAAAGGAGATGAGGAGAAACAATAATTCAGAGCGATAGATTTTGTTTGAGTAGCAGAGAGAAAGATAGTGAGAGAAGATTGTGTTTTTTGAGGCGGTTTCAAAAATGCCAGGAGTGCTGATTGATGAGCATCATCCTTTTGGTTTGGATTACTTGAACCACAACAGTATTGGTGTTGGTGGTAGTGGTGGTTCTGGTTCCACTTATGATGTCGGAGGCTACTTATCTTCCACATCTTTCTTGCACAACACTCAGTCTGCTACACAACAACATGCAATGCGCCGCTTGAATACCTTCTCATCAGTGGGTTTACAAGAGGCGGCACAGTCGGCACCCCATGCGTACCAGCGTAGTCACAGCTTTGGTAACACAGGAAGCTTGCAGCAGGCATTCCACTTGATGGGCAGTTCTAATAATTCTGCAGCTTCCTCTGTGACCAAACCGGACTTGGGTGGTGGTGGGCTGTCGCTTCTTGACGGCGGCGGAGGACTGGTAGACGACTCTTGTTCGTTCGGTGACGGATCTGCGAAATGGGTTATGGAAACTGGACTTGATGGAACAACGAAGATGGGGCGTTGTGGTGGTTCTTCTGGTTCTTCTTCTTCTTCGGACTTGCGATCTTCTCCTCTTTCGTTCGGTGGTGGTGGATCGGCGATGATGATGATGAGCAGCGGATGTTCTCCTCTTGTTGGCTCGCCTACGTTCTGTGACTCTCTGCAGAGCTTCAACAAGTTCTTGCCGTCGAACAACGAAGACGAGGAGGCTTGGACGGTGGTTGACACGTACGGGTGTGATCAGTTCCGTATGTTCGAGTTTAAGGTGCGGCGGTGCATGCGAGGGAGAAGTCACGACTGGACTGAGTGCCCCTTTGCGCATCCGGGCGAGAAAGCCAGGCGTCGTGATCCCCGTCGGTTCCATTACTCCGGTACCGCTTGCCCTGATTTCAGGAAGGGGAGTTGCAGACGTGGGGATGCTTGCGAGTACGCGCATGGGGTTTTCGAGTGCTGGTTGCATCCTGCTCGTTATCGCACACAGCCGTGTAAAGACGGTCGTAACTGCCGTCGCCGTGTTTGTTTCTTTGCGCATACTCCTGAACAGTTGCGTTTACTACCTGCCGCTGCACAGGCTGCTACGGTCGCTGCCAGGAGTGCTGCTAGTGGGGGAGGACTCGTGGCATCGGAAGCGGCAGCATCCCCCCGTGGTGGTGGTGGTGGTGTTTACGATGGAGCCCCTGTTTATGATGGGAATGCCTTTGATGGCTCCTCCTCCCCTGCAGGAACACATGCGGCTTGTTCTCCCTTAAGCCATTTCAACGGTTTGATGACATCTGCAGCGCTTTCTGGTCATGTCTGTTTCCCATCGCAGATCTCCTCTCCTACATCCACTCTTGTCGGACATGCCCACTCTCCACCATCCTTGTCTCCACCTCTCTCTCCTTCCGGGTCTCCTCCACATTCTCCTTCTTCAACTACTCATGGCTGGCCAAACTCCATGGCTTCTAGCTTCTCTGGTTTGTCCGCTGGTCAAGCCACCATGTCTCAGGCATACACGCAGGCGGCCCTAGCTCGCTCTCAGAGTAGCCAGGGCATGGGGATCGGAGCTCATCCTCACTCCCCACCTGTTCCAGGTCATCGGCGACATTTGGATCGTCTGAACTCCATGCCTACACTGTCCATTCCTTCTGGCGACCATCGAAGCATGCAGCATCAGGCGGTAGGGTTACCTGGATCGGCCCCTGTCTCACCTGCCGTTGTTGGCCAGCAGAGAAACTCTATGATGGAACTGATTGCAACCCTGCAGCAGCTGGAGCTTCGAGGAGGTTCCGTTTCCCCTAATGGTACCACCCAGTGGCTGCAACAGCAACAGCAGCACTACTCTTCAGAGCCTTCACCATTGCGCCGCTCTTCCCTTGGGGTAGTGGGGACACCACCAAACCATGTCCAGTGGGAACAGAAGGAACCCTGGGAGGTCGATGAGAATGAGGAAGGAGAGCCTACTGTCCAGCGTGTTGAGTCCGGTCGAGGCCTTCGGGCCAAGATCTATGGCCGTCTGGGTAAAGAGCTTCCAATAGAAGCTGGTAATGCAGATGTTCCAGATCTGGGATGGATCAATGAACTTGTGAAAGAAGAACCTGAGCAACAACAGACTCCACCTGGTGAAGGAACCTAATGGAGAACAGTCAGTCTGCTGGTTCTCATCATCAGTGCTGGGTGATTTTTGTTTCTGTGTGTTTTTGCGGGGCAGAGGAGGGAAGGGATTTTTCTGGCTTTGTTCTTTGGATATTGCTAGGGTTGAATTATTCAAGTTTTGTTTTTTTGAAGAGGATTTATGTACAAGAGTAGGTTAGATGATGGAAATTTGTGAGATTTGAATTGTTGGGTAATTATAGAAAGCCAATTGGTGGTACTAGTCTCATACTCCCTTGATAGGAAGCTGCATGTTGCAGTGTGCAGGAGAGAATCTGAAGATTTTTTTTGGCATATGTAATGGCCATTACAAACTTGTAATTATTCACCGTTTGTGAAGACAGGCTTTTGTTTGATTTGCCAAAAGGAAAGTAGCATAGGAGCAGGATGATGAGTAGTGGCACATGTAGGACTTGTACATGTGCACATGTAGATGTGTATATGGCACAGGCAATGACATTCTGAGTGAGACCAAGGGTCTCTCCAGAAAGCAGACAACACTTCCAGAGGTGTTGTCAAGACCAACCAAGGAAACATTTATTTTGAATTCGTGTTAAATCTAGTGCCTAGGATGAATTTGTACATTTTTTATATATCATGATGTCATGATGGCCTTTTTTATTATTATTATACTTCTTGCAGCCATGTTTCATTTCAAAAAATCTTGTATTGGATCTGGGATTTTTTTTTGTAGTGTGAGAACTAAAAATGTATTTAATTTTGTGTTTTTAAAATATTTTTGGTATGGAATGAATTTGACATTTGCTTGTGAACTTTGTGACCTTTTGGCAGTTAGTTGGATATGGAACTTGTTACGAGGGTTTGAATGGGCAGTGCCCCATTGAAAAGATTGCTAGATAGATAAGAAGATTGCTCTCTGTTGGTTTCAATCTGCTTAGAATAATTGCAAATTTTCAGTTTTGGGTGCTTGAACTGGAAGGTTTGTGCTGCTCTGATATGTCAGCCATTCCTTAATTGGGCTGAAGATTTGTATGCTTGACTGCATTTGAAGGTATGGGATTGCAATTAGCTCATATGTTAGGTTCCCTGCTACATACATTCACAAGGTCATGAGTAGGGAATCGCATTGTGTGTATGATATCATGTGAAAGCCCTATTCAAGAGTCTGAATGGGCAGTTGAGTTGAAGGGGAGCTTCTGGGATCCAACCTGTTAAAGATTGTCTTCTTCAGGTGTGAATGGGCATTTGAGGTTTGTCTTACTATCTTGTGTTCAGACTCTGTTACAAGGTTGAAATTTTAACCTTGCTTATTTAGAGACGTGGCTGATGGGTTTTGCATATTCTGTGGGTGCTACTAAGTTACTGTCTTTGGGTGTTCCTCGTATCTTTGTTTTGGACTTTTTAGTATTGCAATTGCTATTGAGATGTGTGTTGCATGGGTTTGGATGCTACTTGGAGTAGCATTTTGTATATGTGCATTTGAAGGATGGAACTGCACCCTCTATGGTAATTTCAGATTGTACATGGATTTGGAGTGGAGCACCAATGTAGAGGTGCAAACACACAGTGTCATGATGGTTTCCTTGGCTTCTTGAAGGTTATCTGACAGGGGGCTGTCTATTTTGTTCCTCTGTAGCATGTTAGGAACTGCCATTGAAGCTGTGTGCATGGTGGGTCATATTCTAATCTAGAATCAAATCAGACACAAGGTGTTTTGCTGCATTTGAGTGTTGGGAATGCTGGAAGCGTTCTTTCTGTTAAGGGGTGTTGTGCAGGGTGGGTTTTGGATTCTAAATGTATCAGTAGCTGAAGGAGTGGTAGAATGTACATGTGTGTAGGGACATTTAGAAATTGCTATTGAGGTATGTGGCATATATGTACGTTAATTTTTTAATGCTGAATGTGGCAACAGTTTTAGACTAGGGTATGCCTGAGAGGGCAGGGGTGTTCCTGAATAATGGTCTCGTGAGGCTGGAGACCGAGGGCTCATTATCTTGGGAATGCCTTGGCCTGAGGCCGTTGCATGGCATAATGTGTGCTCGGCATAATGCTTGCTCGATGAAAACCTGTGAAATGCTCAATGAAAAACCTGAACAAAGAAGTGTAATCCTTGATGAAGAAACCTAATCCCCAAGGAAGGTGTGGAATTCCCAATGAAGCACTGGAACTCCCTCCCAGGAGAGGGAAGGGAAATTCCATTTTGTACTACCTGCTCCTCCTAGAGTTAAAAAAACCTGTCAAGGGCTATATATGTGGTCAAAAAAGTATTGCCTTGGTTGTTCACCCTTACAACAGGCAGCCAGATTGCATGTGCTTTCTATCTTCACAGTAAGTACACACCAGTGCTGCTTTGCTGGGCAAAAACCAGAATGGTTTAGTATGAACTGCAACCAGTTCTTATTTTCAGAACTGGAATTGGATTTTTAACAAAAACCAGATCCAGAATTCCCTGTTTTTATGTGTGGAGCTGGCACCAAGGTACATGATTCCGAAAACAAAAAATGACCAGAACTGGGGTAAATTGGACATTAACCTCCCCATGTGGTCTCGGTGAGTGAGAACAAGACTGGAACCAGACTTGGAGTTCCTTTGTATATAATATTACCCAGACCCAGAATCAAGAATATGTGTGGAACTGGAACTGAGACAGTTCTGATTTATTTTTAAGAACCAGAACTGGATGGAGGTTCTTCACAAAAGTAAAACAAGCAATGTGGTTGCCTTCAGCACTCTAGAACCTACACCATTTTGGAGCGGTTTCTTCCATTTTCATGCAGATCTTGGCAGTAGAAAGAAGAAGAAAAATTCTATTGCAACTTCAAGTGGGGTTAACACCTTCAGACAAAGGCATTACTAGAATCACAGGCCAGCACAGGTCCTGCTTCCCCTGATGCCCTCGTCCTTGGGCATTACCCTACATCCTGGGGCCGTTACCCTACACTTGAGTGTTGTTAGTTGTATTTGGTACCATAATAGCTGTCAATTGAGTGGGGATTACTGGGAAGACGTTAAATTAGCCAAGGGTCCTTATTGAAGGGTCCTTATTGCAGGCAGTACAAAAGTACTATCTTCTTCTTTTTCCCGGACTGCCCAGACATGTAAGTCTAAACCCTAAACCCAGACACATATTGGTGCTGCCCAGACATGTAAGGCCTGTGCTATGCACATTTTGGGCATGTAATGGACCCGAAGGAGAGGCCCTCTTGTGATTGTCACATGTACTTAGTGTCCATCATAGGCCTAAAATGTGGATAGTACGGGCCCTAAGTGTGTCTGAGCAGAGATGGATCGAGCCAAGGGCAGACAAGGGAAGAAGAAACAGGCAGTACTTTTGTACTGCCTTCCTTCAAGAAGCACCCTTTGCTGATTCAACGTCTGCCAGATGACTAGTGTATTAGGATGAAGAGATAAGAGAAGAGATTATAGTCAGGGCCTTACTTAGTACACACACACACACACACACACACACATATGGGAGAGTACCGCATGAAGCTTTTGCTTATGACACTTGTGCTTTTGGAGCCTTTCATGGAACATGCGTCTGAGTGGGTACCTTGTAAAACTTCACCTTCAAAATACATCATGATAAAAACAGTGGTGAATGACAAGTGGGTTTTGGGTACGTACCTGACTGTTTCATGTAATGAAAGCATGAAAATGACAAATGACCAGCTGGTGCTTGTGCATGCAATTTCCTCATCACCCCCATAACATTAGCGGCCCAACAGATCAAATGCATAAGGAACAGTGGATGATGTATAGTGGGTTCTTTTTTTCGTGGCAAAGTTTCCTCATTTTTCAACAAAGAAATTGGGAGGAAAAAAATTCTAATGTAAATTCGACTAATTTTGTTAGTTCTTTGTTAAGTTTTGCCAAAATTTCAATATCAAAAAGAGTTCTTATAAGAAACACTGGACTGGACTGCTTAAACTGTAAGATTGCCAACCTTTCAAAGCCGGCCTTGCAACCTTTTCCTAATTTTTTACTCCTGATAAACTGCTACTTCAGATGAGCTGCTTCACACAGAACTTATGGAAAAACAAAACTTGTTGCAGCTCTTTCCTCCTAGGTGAAAAACAATAGCTTAAGCTTTCATTGTTCAGAGTTCATAGTTTACATAAAGCCCCCAGACAAATTTCCCAAAGTATTTGGACAGCACCTTCTATAGCACTCTCAGAAGAGAGGAAGGATTTTACTTCTACTCCTTGAGTAGGTGTGAGGGGTTAGGGTTTAGCTTTTAGATCTTGTAGGTGTACAAATAAAGAACCCTCCCCCTCACATGCCTTGTGGTCAGCCTTTTTTTTATTGGTGAATAATTGTCAAAAAGAAAAGGAAGAAAGTGCCTTGGGAAATCTATTAAAGGAAAAAAGGGTTAAAAAAAATGAACAAATTGTCATATCTTGTTGGGTTCACTGAGCTAGATTGCCACAATGCAATGTAAACCCTAACCTAGATGACCTAATGTAATTGGTTGTGATATAGAGCCCATCACCAACTTGCACCATTAGATCTAGGTTGATCATCAACTAACTCCATGAATAATGGAGCCTTTGCCAACAAACCATGATTCATTACAATCTTTTGTGGCCTACTTATGGTGATTATGGAGTAGCCATCATCACTTTGTGCATTGATTATGGAGCAACCATCACCACTTCCTATAATAATTATGGAGCAACCATTGCCATTTCTAGCAATGAGTGCTAGAAGTTGAAGAATAACAAAGGAATCGTGAAATTATGATTTGGAGTGGTGGGTGTGCATTTTTCATCACCAAATTGAATTGCTTGTGAATGCAAATTGAACTTCGAAATGTAGGTACAATTTCAACTTTTTGCATTGTGTTTTTATTTTTTTAATAATGTTTTTTGGTCTTGTGTTTTGTCACTTGTGAGTTCGTTTTGAAGCTTTCTATTGTATGTCATGCAAATGCCATGGCTTCAACATGGAGTGGGAAGTGTAAAATGGATAGTGCTTTGTTTTTTTCTTTAAGTTTAGTTGAAATCATGACAACTTATTTTCTTTGGTGATCATGCTTAATTTTTGTCTAATGCCATCTTCTAAGGTGAACTTGACAAAGTTGATTCAAACTCATAATCGAGGTGCAACAATTAGACAATGCAATTGGTGTGTTCAAGTAGTTTGCCCATTTTCATTCCTCCTACTACACCCATCATGTGTGAGATCCACATTTTACCAATTGAAGGAGACAAACCATTGTCAAAAAAACCTAAAAACAATTACAATGTTTTTTGCAAGTGTAAAGAAATTTGGGCTATATAATTCCTATGGGCAAAAATGTTAAAGGTGATTATGGAGAAATTAATTATGTGAAGTTCATTGTGTGTTTGGCTATGAAGGGGAAGGATGTAATTTTCAATTTGGAATTTAACATGCTTGAAAAGCATGCAAGAAAAATGAAAGTTGTTTAAAACATGCCACATTTGGGCAAGACAAACGTGAAATTTTATGTGAACAAGAAATGCAACCATGCCAAAAATGAGGTAACATATTCTCAACAAAATCATGTTTCCAGTACTAAACATGTGATTCATGAAAGCTTGAAGGGGGAAAGATGAAAGGAGAAACAACAATTTGCCACAATTTTTCATCTATTACAATATGGTCAACCTATGCTAGAATTTGAGGTCACAAAATCATTATTTTCCTTTTCCAATGTTCCCATGAACCTTAAAAATCATTGGAATGATTCTATTGGCTAAGTAATGACTAAATGCTTACATAAGCAAATGTTTAAAAAAATGCGAAATATAGTTGTATGCTCAAAGTATCTTCCACTTTCATTTGATGAAGTCACCATGAAGAATAACCAATTGTGGGTTTCAATCCATTGTTATGTAACCAAGGTTATTATGGATATTTTGAAAAATCATGCAAGTGTTTTTAATACAGATGTTGTAAAAATATGTCATTTGGTGTTGACAATTTAATGTTTTCCAAGGGAGGTGAAAAATGGTGTTACCTACCAAATACAAGATCAACTTGAACTCCCCACTTGGAATACATTCATTGCATGACACATCACACCAATTTAAACAATGCAAACTTTATTTCAAATCCCTATTGTGAAACATATTGAGAATTTGCTTCAATCATTTATTTATTTATTTATTATAACTCAAAAATTCATCTTGAGTTTTTTAAGCTTGCAAATTTTATGAAAGAAAAGGGAAATAAGATTTTGTGGAATGTGAAAACACATTAGATCAATATGTTTAGTCTAGCTAAATGGGTTATGTCCATGCAACTTTCATAGGTTTCCAATGCTTCATGTTGTTGAAGTACTAGCTCAAATGCCCACAAAAGATTAAAAGTTGGGTTCTTTTGCCTTTTGACCAACATCCAAGTCTTGAATTGTAGCTTTCATTCTTCGATTAAAATGATGTTCATTGGTCCAAAAAGCTAATATTTAACATACCCAAGGCCCCCATACCATTTTCCATTTCCCCAAAAAAACTCACATAACATTTGAAACTTGTAAAAAATATTTTAATAACTTCTTGGTCCAAGTTGTCTTCTTCAAAACTTTGAACATGTCCTCTAAGGATGGTGACCTATAATATCGTTTTTGACTGTAAATGCGTTATGCCCTTGAGCCCTAATTGTATTGTTAATTTGGATAATCAATTTTGTTGAACTTTATGTGGCTATAACTCAAAACTATATTTAAAAGGAACTTGCATCCACCCACCAAGTTTCGCATGGCCAAACACATGTGGTGGTTCATTGTAAATACAAAAAAAAAAGGAACTACTAATCTCCACCTTGATTTCATTTTCATACAATAATTGATGGAACAATTTCGGTGATTAATTTAAGAAATGTTTGCAATAATGCATATTCAAGTTTCAACCTAAGCCTTGCTAAAATCTAATCATTATGTTCAAGCAACTTAATAATCAAGTAGCACCTAAGTAATGGTCATAATGATGTGTAGTTTTGTTTCATGCCTAACAATTAATCACACTAATTACAACCCCAAGGTTCACTATGACAATTAACATGTGTGGGATGATTTGTAACCTTTCACCTTAGGTTTCATGTGTTTTAAAATATGCATAGATTTTCAAAACATCAACCTAAAAGAGTGTGTTGTTGTTTAGGTTATAACTTAATAACACACAACTACATAAACCCACCTAACTCCTAGAAATAATTAATAGCCCCAATTAACATAATGGTAGGAAACATGCACATAATTCAACAACACCAATGGAAGGATTACACAAGGAAGAAGTTGACATGCATGAGTACCCTTCATTTTATAGTCCAAAACTATTTGATTTACTACAACAAACCATTGTGAAAATGTAAAGTTGATAGTGTGGCTTTTCACTTTTGTTAATTGCACAACATTCCACTACCTATGTGCTAAGTAAGTAATGCTTCCCTACACACTTGAACTTGGTTGTTAACAACTTGTCAACTTGTGCACCACTTCATGAACCATGACGAAAGGAAAAAAACCTTATAAATTTGTGTTTCTAAACAAGTTGAAATTTCACACACACATTGTCCTCCTCTCCTAGACTCCAACGATGTAAATAGCTTGGAAACCCCATATGACTAAGTTATGTCAAAATAAATTCTTTATTTGAATTCATTTTATAAGCTTACTTTTCTATTTTTGTCCTTTATATTTTGAGGGGAAATGTTTATTTTTTCATGGTACCCAAGTTTCTTAGTTCACAATGCCCAATCACACCCTTCAAATGTGTGTTGATTGAGAATGAAAATGAGATATTGTTTAAATTATGGATAAAATTTCATCCTCATGAATGAAAACAAAAAAAAACCCAAAAAAAAGCCTCAAACCCAAGCT
>Ga0209208_10007899_pt1 | contig 14300 bp, 13 predicted proteins | sample S1TSphfallax_3_FD_187694 | JGI IMG/M metagenome (GOLD analysis project Ga0209208, IMG submission 187694) | Host-associated microbial communities from peat moss isolated from Minnesota, USA - S1T2_Fd - Sphagnum fallax MG (SPAdes) (version 2) | ecosystem: Host-associated > Plants > Peat moss >...
CTGTGCCAAATTGAAAGCTATTACAGAGGGAAACCAGATTCATGCACATATCAGCAAAGCTGGATTTGAGCCAGACATCTTTCTTTGCAGCACTATTATCAGCATGTATACCAAGTGCATGAGTGTTGCAGAGGTGATGGAGGTGCTTGACAAAATGCTGCAAAGAGACATTGTCTCATGGAATGCTGTCATTGCAGGGTATGCACAGAATGAATTTTCTATGGAAGTTTCGGAGCTCTTTGCACAAATGCAACAAGAAGGTTTCTAGCCGAACAAGATCACATGCATCAGCATTCTCACTGCATGCTCAGGCAGTGCCACAGCTCTTGAGAAAGGAAAGCAAGCTCATGCTTACATAGTCACAAACAGATTTGAGGCAGATGTGAGTGTCAGGAATGCTCTTATCAGCATGTACAAGTGTGGCAGCATTGCAGATGTATGCCAAGTCTTTGACGAAATGCATACCAGAGATGTAGTCTCATACAATGTTGCAGCTTATGCAGATCACAGGCATGGAAGGAAGGTGTTGGACATTTCTTGCAATTACAAGGGCATGGCATTCAACCAGACAAAGCTAGTTTCATGATCATTCTTAATGTGTGGGACATTCCTGCAGTTTTGAGACATGGAACCTTCATTTTTGATGTGGGATTTGAATCCAATATTTCTGTTGGGACTGCTCTGATAAGCACGTATGCCAGGTGTGGGAGTGTGTTGAATGCACAGCAAGTCTTTGATGCATACCGGCTATGTGATTGCATGGTATGCAATGATTGCAGGATATGCTTAGCAAGGGCATATTGAAGATGCATTTGAGGTCTAAATCCAGCAAGCTGGGGTAATCTCAAACACAATCACATATTTGAGTGTCCTTTCTGCCTGTGATAGACCAGAAACTAATGAGCCAGGAGAGATCATTCATACACATATTGTCAAAAGTCAGCTCGAATCACATATTCCTGTGGGAAATGCACTTGTCAGCATGTATGGCAGATGTGGGAGTTTATCTAAAGCAGCACAAGTGTTTAACAAGATGCAGAAACAAGATGTGGTCTCATGGAATACAATCATTGTATGATATTCTCAAGATGGGCACCGTGACAAGATGCTGGAGCTATTTGGTAGGATGCAAAGACAATGCATGGAGCCTGATAAGGTTACTCTCAGTTGTGTTCTTGGTGCATGTATCAGTCCCATAGACCTAGAAGAGGGCAAGAAGCTCCATGCTCATGTTGCTAGAAGTGGAGTTGAGTCAAATGTCCATTTGGAAAATGCTCTCACAAGCATGTAGGCAAGATTTGGGAGGGTGGCAGATGCACTCCAAGTGCTCAACAGAATGTTGACATGAGCTTTTGTATCTTGGAATTCCATGATAGCAGGCTGTGTTCAGCATGGGCAATGAGTATTCTGTAGAATTATTCCAAAGAATGCAACAAGAGGGTGTGAACCCAGATCGCATCTCCTTTGTCAGTGTTCTCAATGCATTCACCACCCTAACTGTGCTGGAGTTGGGCAAGTTTGTCCAAACACACATCATCAAGCAGGGACTTGACTCAGATGTTGGCATAGGGAATGCACTTATCAATATCTTTTCAAGGTGTGGGAGTCTAGCAGATGCATGTCAAGTACTAGATGGAATGCCCAGATGCGATGTTGTTCCATGGACTGCAATGATTTCTGGATATGCCCAGCATCAACATGGTAAAGAGGCTTTGAAGCTGTTTTGGTGAATTCAACGGGAAGGCTTGAAGCCAATTGAGGTCACATTCAGAAGTGTTGTCAAGGCATGTGCTAGCCCAGAATTCCTGGAGGAGGGCAATTGAGTTCTTGAACACATTCTCAAAAGGGGCTTTGAGCCTGATGTTGGTGCGGGGAATACCCATGCCCTCATCACCATGTATGCCAGGTGTGGAAGTGTAGTTGATGCTTGTCAAGTACTGGATAACATGGCAGGACCTACCTTCATGGAATAAGCTGATTACAGGTGTGCTCAGCATGGTTATGCCAAAGAAGCATTCAGATCTCTATGTGAATTGCAACATGAAGGTTTGAAGCCAAACAAGTTCACTTTCACCTGAATGCATGTGCCAGCTTGGGAGCACTGGAAGAAGAAATCTACATACACGATGACATTGTCAGTAGCAGTTTTGAGTGGGTTCTGCACTTATAGCCATGTATGCTAAATGTGGGAATCTTGAAGATGCTTGTCAAGTATTTAAACAGATGCCTGTATGACAGGTGCTTTGGAACTCACTGGTAGCTGGAAATGCTCTGCACGTACTTGGTAAGCCAACCCTTGAGCTCTTCAAACAGATGCAAATAGAGGGGGTGAAGCCAGACAATGACACATTTGTGGCTGTCCTTTCTGCTTGTAGCCATGCAGGTCTAGTGGATGAGGGTTACTGCCACTTTCTCTCAATAACCAAAGATCATGGCATTGTACCAACGGTGCAACACCATGGCTGTTTAGTCAGCCTTCTTGGTCATGCAGGGTGCTTGAATGAGGCAATGGAGTTTATCACTGAAATGCCTTGTCAACCAGATGCAATGCTATGTGGGACCTTACTTCCAGCTTGTAGAGTTGATTGTGAAGTGCAATTAGCTGAACATGCTGCACATGATCTCCTCAAGTTGGACCCACAAAAAGCTTCAGTTTATGAGCTGCTATCAAAAGTTTATGCTGCAGCTGGTAGGTGGGACAATATAGTCAAAATACAGAATCTGATGAAAGAAAGAGCTGTAAGAAAGGAGGCAGGACACAGCTGGATTAAGGTCAGGAACAGGATGCATACATTTGTTGCTGAGGATATATCTCATTTCCAAACAGAGATCTATGCTATGCTTAGGGATTTGCGTAAGCAAATGAAAGATGCTGATTATGTGACCAATACAAGCTTTGTGTTACTTGGACGTGGATTTGCAGCAGCAGCAGCAGCAGCAAGAGCTCTCTTTCTGCTACCACAGGGAAATGCTGGCACTCAACCTTTGGGCTGATCAGTACATCTCCTGGGACCCCAGTCTGCATCTTCAAGAACTTTCAAACCTGTGAGAATTGTTGTATTGCAACCATGTTTATCTCAAACTGAAAGCTCATGAAAATCATTATAATGGATTCTAGTTACTTCCATTTTCTCAAAGACATACAGCAGTTGTGGAGAGTTTTTGCAGATTGCAATACAAGAAAAGATTGAGATGATTTTTTCCTGGTTTCTCCAGTGCCTCTTGGTCTACACTGAAGTTGCTGTGACACAAGCATCTCTGAAGACATCATGCTGAATTGTCAGTGATTTTTCAGCATTTGTGGGGAAGTAAAAACCTTGCATTGTTCCTACTGGGTGGTTGGTGGGCAAGTGCACAATGTGATTTCAATGGAGCAAGGTGGTTTCAGTGTTTCCATGCATATGTGGTAACTGTTAGCTGTATTCTTTTGAGTTTCCATTCTGCTGCACACTTGGAGATAACATTTGTTTGTTGATGGTTGATTCTGGAAGTGTTGATGGAGCAAACAGAGCCATCAAAAAGGTTGTGCAAGCACAGCTGAAGATGTAAACAATGCAGAAGGAGATAACAAGCATGTCCACACATGTGCAATTGTGGCTTAGTCTTCTACTACAGCAACAAAACCACTATAGACCTCATTGATGAAGTTGCAATGGGAGGCCTGAAATGGGATCCAGAAGCCCAACATTGTCTGCATCCAGCACATATGCACCCTGGCCAGGACGAGTGCAGATAATGTAACCAAGCTCTCCAGGTGTCCTCAAAGGCATGACAGCACCAGCCATTTCAGCTGGTACAGGAATAGTTTGCAAATCCTGTTGAGAATCCAGTTGAGCACTCTTCAACACACTTTGATCACCAACCACGTAACTGCATTTGCAACAGGTGAATCATCGTTAATCCAAAGAAAAGACAGTGCTACAGCAACAATGTACTACAGTGAGCTTTGATCAACACATATACTGGAGCAGAGTAATGGACTCAAAATTTGGTTGAAATGTAGACCTTGAAAGTTCAACATCAGGCAAAGGAGGGAATTGAAAAAGCAGACGTTGCAGCAGAAGCACTGCCACTTCTTGGTCACGTGCAAACATCACAGCATTTGGGCCAGCATCAAATGTGTATGCTACCTGTCCACAAACATCATGACAACAGTAAAATCATGATTGATCAAAAACAGCAAACATTGAGTAGGGTGATAATGATTCTAGTCAAGTTTCAACTGAAAAGTGCTGCAGTGTGAGATGTCTTAAGCTGGGTAAGGTTTTTGCAAAACAGATATGCATGTGATTGCATGCATAATTTTTCATACTGAAGAATTGAAGTTTTGACTTCTGTTTTAAGCAGAATGATGTCCATCAGCTGGACAAGTATGTTGGAGTGCACAAAGAGCATGACATCTTCCTGCAATTCTGCAGCAATTTTTCAACAGCCAAGAGAGAGGTAGTAGACCCTTTTACCTGTGGCTTTCCTGCAAAACGATTCCATCTTTCAACCAATCCTATCAATCTGCACAGTTGATTTGAACACTTCCCTTGAATACAACAAAGCACTGGAATTTCTTAAGGTCCAAAAAATTCACTGCATAGATGCTTGCCGTGCAGATTGAGGCAGACGAAGTAGAAATCCACACCTTGGCAAAAACACCTACAAAAATACTCTCAAAATTGGAAGCTGCTCCCTTGATTCTTAGACCACAAGACAAGAATGAATATATTTATAGCAAGATATATGTTACCTTCGGGATGTGTCATTCAGATAGAATATGGGTGGAGATGTATCAAGACATGTAGCATGGAACTGATTGCTGTCAGCACAGGTGAGTTTTGCAAACTCTTCAAAGTCACAAGTTTTCACTGCTTCCTCCATTTGCTTGATCCGCTGAGGTACCACCTCCTGTTCACACCCATCCCCAAAGTGGTTGCACCACTGGCATCAGTGGCCAAGATAGAATCTACAATGGTACCTAGAACTGCTATTTACCTTCATTGTATAGCTAGCTTTTCACCTAGTGCTGCTATTTTCTTTCATTCTATAGCTAGCTTCCCTTTACTGGTTACTGTTGACTGCCACCTCTCCTGATGCATTGACAACCTGCTGTTCATTATGTCAACAGAAATCTATGTCCTTGGGACAGATGATCAAGGTGGGGGTTACCTGTGCCCGGAAGTGGAGAAGAGGACTCGTTCGAACACTTTCTTGCATACCTGCTGTACTACTGGTCTCCTTCTGTTGTGAACTCACCTGCATCATCAACTCTTTTCTTCTGCTGTTGGCACAAGCCCCCTAAAGACTAACAAACTTTTGTCATCTTCTACTCTCTTATCTACCAACACCAAACCAGAAGAAGGAACTTTTTTGCACCCCCAAGACTCAGGGAGGCATCATTGCAAACCACTTCACAGTTTCCAGTGAAGCCAAACTCTCAAAGTGTCCAGACCCTTGAGGGACATTGAATGGTGAACTTCTTACAACAGCAATACTGATCATGAGGACATTCAAGATGAACTTCTTACAACAGCAATAATGATCACGAGGTCATCCCAATGTGTATGTTCAGCCAGCTGTGTTGCAATGCTGTCTTTTCCATCTACATCCTTCCCTTCGTCCAAAGAACAAAGTCAATTGTCAAGTTCAATGCTGAAAGTTTCTAAGACTTGAAGATGCAAAAGCTTTACAATTGGAACATGAGGGGGCACACAGGCCTCAAGCGATATGCAGTAATATTGTTTCAACATTGACCTCCCTTGGAACTTCTTGCTGACAAGATAGTCTCCTGTCTTTTGGGGGTGGAACAAGAGACCAAGGTGTGAGGATGAACAAGCATGACAAGTACCTGACCCATGTTCCACTTTACAAAGCCACCATAAAGACTGCGACACGCACTCCCAGAACCAAGTCTGCATCAATCCAAAAGGTTGGTCCATCAATCTCTCCAACCAGAACTTGCATTGCAGATTCTTAGAAATGAGTAACCAATGAAGTCTCCAGGAACATAATAATCAAGGGAACAACCACAACCAATCCAACAAGTACCACAAAGGCTTCACTCATGTGTGAGCTGACAATAGTCTCACAAAAGGATGCAACGCCTGGTGAAGTCCCACTCAAACTGCCAAGATGAGACAAGAGAGGATGACACTTTTCTATTTATTCTCATATGTTGCTGCTCTTCTACTTTTCAAGTCAAGGTCCTCATTTTGGACTGGAGAGAGAGAGAGAGAGAAAGGATCAAATGCCAGTTTGCATCCTTTGCATACTAGACAGTTGATGATTTCCTGAGACACTATGCAATTTTACCGTGCAATTGCTGAGAGCTCTCCTTCGTATGTTTCTTTCACACCAAACAGCTGTGCAAGTGTGAACACTGCAGTGAAGATCAATTCCAAGAACACGCCTCAATACCAGCATGATACAATCATATAGAAAGTTACGCCAGAATGTTAAGTCTTGTGTTCATAGACCAGACCTGGTTGTTCATGGTTGACTCAAAATGAAAAATTCACAGTGCTCAAGAGGTGCATTACATGTCTATGAATTTGCAGAGAAATCTTGATGATCACAATTTGCACGGGAGGTTCATAGCTCCAGAATAAGCTCTGTGAAAAAACTCATTCTGGAACTGGTGGAGTTGAAGAAATGGCACCTAAGCATGCAAATCCAGCAGCCGAGGAAGCCAAGCCTGCAGCGGTTGGAAAGTTGTTCTCTGATGCAATGTGGACATGAACATTTGCCCAGTCCTGTTTTCGAATTGTCACTCCAGTTCTCTCATCCACCATGTCTGTTGCTCGAGCCCGCATCTCCCTCAAGCAGTTCTTGTACCTCACACCCTCCATCGACACTTCCTGCCGATCATCATCATCATCACACAACCAACAAGAGCAACATGTATGGATGGGGGGGGGTTAGGTTTGTGAGCAGGTAAGTGAATCCTTCCTGAAATGATTTCATCAAACTCCTGGCACAGGGTGGTAGAGATGGAGATAAACAGTCAGACATTTGCCAAAGACAAGCAGACCAGCAGAGGAGCAGGAAGAAGACTTAGCCATGAACTCCTGGCACTGGGTGGAGATGCACATACAATGTCAGACATTTCTGGAGACAAGCAGACCAGGAGAGGAACAGGAAGAAGACTCAGCCATGATGCTGCTTGGCTTGGCTAGCTCAACAAAACAGAAAAAAGATCGAAAAGAGAAGGAGGTCGTCAAGAAGAAGAGGAAGAAGAAGAAGAAGAAGAAAGCAATATACAAACAGAAGAGGAGAAAAAAGACCAAAACCAGAAAAGAAACAAATAAGGAAAACGGAAGAGGAGGAGAGAGAAACAACAATCCAGAGATGATGCCTTCGGAAAACTATCCAGAGATGTCATGATCTTGAGGAGAGAAGAAACAGAGGTGGGGGAGGGGAGGAGTACCTTGCCATTGAGCCAGAGTCGATCTGACTCGAAAGCAGGGCTTGCAGAGACTGTGGTGGTTGCAGAGAGATGGGCAGGATCAAGCGTGACACTGATGCTGGAGTTGATGGGCAAGATGAGCTTCTCGTCGCGCTTTCCCCAGTACTTGATGACAGCAATATTGCTGGGCGCTCGACCGGTTCTCGTCACCACCCACTCATTCCCTTCTTTCCCCATCGCAGAATCCAGCTCCCACCCACCCACACACACACACACACAAACTGGAACAAAAGAAACCAGCAACGATGATCACAACCCACTTAGAAAACTTGAAGAAGCAGAAGACAAAACCTGCAATGATCACAACCCAGTTTCTAAACTAACTTGTGTAGTGTGTGTGTGAGTGTGCAAAGGAGAAAGATCTTGGCGGCTTTTGAAGCCTCTCTTGAGAACATCTGCATGTGTGCACGATGATGATGAAGGAACTGCCGTCAGGTTGTTCATTCACCAGTATCCGTGCACATCGTAGATGAGAAAGGCTTTCTCCAGATCCTCGACCCTTCGCTAGTGTCTTCATCCACGAAGGAATTCTGGGTAGCATCTAAACTCTCGACTTTGTGCCTTAGCGATGATCAAGATCATTTTTTGCATGGAGAATGGGAATGCGATCATGCTCAACAAGATCAAGAAGGAGAAGAAGAAAAGGAAGATGAAGAAGAAGAAGAAGAAGAAGATGAAGACGGAGAAAAAGAAGGAAAGGAAGATGAAGATAAAAAGAAGATTTTTGTTGTGGGTTCTCTGTAGCAATCTGAAGCTTCTTTGATGAGGATATTGTGGAACAATACTGCGAGTGCCCATGTGAACAAAGTTTCGTGTTGCGAGAATCTGTGGGTGTGGAGGAGAATGATCAGGGATGATATGCGGTTGGTTGGGATGTGGGGTAGTATAGGAGGAAGAGGGAGGAGGGGAAGAGGATCGAAGAGGCACACTTCGGTTTGTTGTTGCTGTTGTTATTGTTGTGGTGGTGGTGGTGGTGTCCTTCTGTTGTTGCGGTGGGTGTGGGTGACTTTAGATTGGCGAGAGATGACGGTGCTCACCACAGCTGCCAGGTTGCTAGCAATGCTGAGAGAATCGCACAACCCCATTCTCAAGCTGCATGCTTTGCACAACCTGAACCTGATTGTGGACCAGTTTTGGACAGAGATTTCTGCCAATTTGTCGCAGATTCAACGCTTGTGCGAAGACGAGCAGTATGATCATCGAGAACTTGCAGCATTAGTGACGTCCAAAGTGTTCTTCCATCTCGGAGGATTGAATGAATCGCTCATGTATGCGCTAAGAGCCGGTTGCTTGTTTCATGTTTCCGACAACACCGAGTATGCCAAAACTCTGGTTGCCAAATGTGTTGATGAGTACATCTCGCTAGCTCTTCGAGGAGGAGCTGCTACTACTACGGAATCGTCGTCGTCGGAAAGACATGACGGGATTGTTGTGGATCCTCGCCTGGTTTCCGTAGTGGAACGAACGTTGGACAAGTGCATGGCAGATGGCAAGTTCAAACATGCTATCGGTCTTGCTCTGGAGTGCCATAGGCTTGACAAAGTGGAGCAAGCGATCATCAGGAGCAAGGATGTACCCAAGATGCTTTCTTATTGCCTCAGATTGCTGCAAACTTTCGTGAGGCGAAAAGAATTCCGTCATGAGGTGCTTCGTCTTTTGGTGAAGAATTACGAGAGTCTGCAACAACCGGATTACCTCAGCATTTGCCAATGCTGCATGTTTCTCGACGACCCTCAAACCGTGGCGTCAATCTTAGGCAAGCTTCTGAGAGGAGGAGACAAAACCGACGTTCTTGTAGCTTACCAAGTAGCATTCGATTTGTTCGAGAATGAGAATCGCAAGTTTCTTCTCTCTGTGCGAGATCGTCTCCCTGAGACTTCCAATTCTGCTCAACAACTGGTTTCCAACTCAGTAAACAATGCTGCTGCTGCTCCTCCTCCTTCTGCTCATGTGATTATTATGTCTGGAGGATCTGAGCATGGGGCCACAGCCATCGAGGCAGAGATGATCAGGACTGAAGAAGCCCCAAAACAAGAATTACACCGTGGGAAGGGACTTGCTGCAATCAACAGATCTACATATGCTCAGAGGTTGAAGAAGATCAAAGGAATTTTCTCAGGAGACACTCCCATCAATCTCACTCTGCAGTTTCTGTGCACTCACAACAGGTGCTACTCACAACAATTGCTTGCTGTATGGGTGTTGTTGCATCCTCCTCAATCTTTTCACACAATCAATAGAGAATGCAGCAGAAATCTTGACCTGTTTCATGTCTTTCTCAATCCCCTGAAGCTCTTGTCTTCATAGGGATCCTCCTTCCATGTGTCCATCACCACCCTGGAAAACTGCTGCACATAGTCATGTTCTTTTTTGAAATCTCTGCAACATTCTCTTCATGCCCCCATACTAAGAGCATGCTTTGCAAAACCATTGAATGTGATGATGATCCAAGCAACCACAGACTTTTTTTTTGCAATTCTGATGACAGATCCAATCTCTTGGTATTGAGATCAATCAAGCAATCAGTGGAATCACGCAACAGTGTTTGCCACAGTGCAACAATTTATTCAAATGCACTCATGCATGCTGGCACAACAGTGGATACATTCCTGAGAGAGAACCTTGACTGGCTGAGCAGAGCAACAAACTGGGCAAAATTCAGTGCCACTGCAGGTCTCGGTGTGATCCATCGAGGTCATCTTCAAAAAGCGAAGGTGGTGTTGTCTCCTTATTTACCACAACAGGGAGGTGTAGGAGGCAGTGGATCTTCATTTCCACAAGGTGGAGCACTGTATGCATTAGGGTTGATCCATGCAAACCATGGAGAAGGCATCAGACAATACCTTCTTGACAGCTTAAGAAACACTGGCAACGAGGTCATTCAGCATGGAGCTTGCTTAGGGTTAGGACTTGCAGCAATAGGAACAGGGGATGAAGAAATCATTGAAGAATTGAAGGCTGTTTTGTACAATGACAGTGCAATAGCAGGAGAAGCAGCAGGGATCAGCATGGGATTAGTCATGGTAGGAACTCCGAGTGATAAAGTAGGGGAGATGCTCACTTATGCTCACAATACACAGCATGAGAAGATTGCTCGTGGGCTGGCATTAGGGGTTGCATTGATGCTATATGGTTGTGAAGAGGAAGCAGATCCGGTTATAGACCAGATGACAAGAGATCCAGACCCAGTTCTGCGATATGGAGGAATGTATGCCATGGCCATGGCATATCGTGGCACTGCCAACAATACTACAATACGGCGTCTGCTGCATTTTGCTGTGTCAGATGTCAATGATGATGTCCAAAGGACAGCAGTACTTGCACTAGGATTTGTTCTCTGTTCTGAACCAGAGCAGACCCCTCGTATTGTGTCATTGCTTGTAGAGTCATACAATCCCCATGTGAGGTATGGAGCAGCCATGGCAATTGGGATTTCATGTGCAAGCTCAGGCTCCAAGAAAGCGATCTCTTTACTGGAGCCCCTCATGACAGACAAGGTGGATTTTGTCCGACAAGGAGCTCTCCTTGGCATGTCTATGGTTTTGTTGCAGACTACAGAGGCCTGTGAGCCACGATTATGTAGGTTCAGAAAGCAAGTTGAGGCAACAATAAGCAACAAGCAGGAAGAAACAATGACTAAAATGGGTGCAATTCTGGCACAAGGAATACTCAATGCAGGTGGATGCAATGTCGGAATCATGTTGCGATCTCGAACAGGACATGATCGTATGAATGCCATTGTTGGGATGGCAGTGTTTAGTCAGTTCTGGTTTTGGTATCCTCTCATCCATTTTCTCAGCCTTACCTTCTCAACCATGGCATTTATTGGCCTGAATGAGGATCTCTGCATGCCTAAGTTTGAGTTTGTCTCTGATGCAAAGCCAGCTATGTTTCGCTCTTCTCCACCAGTTGCTACTCCTGTTGTGAGCACAGTATCCAAGATCAAGGTTCCTGCTCAAGTGCTTTCAACATCATCACGGGTGAAATCTCAAGGGATCCCCATGACAAAAGTCAGCAAATCGAAAGCTGGAAAAACCATCTTGCAAGAGGATGGTTGCTTGGACCTTCCTTCAAATTCCAAAAGGCCTAAGATATTCTCATCTCCAATAATGGAACCTGAACAGCCAACTGCTGCAAAGGAGGGGGAAGCAATGGACAGAAAGTCTCAACATGAGGTGAGAGACCACCAACCTTCAGCAAAGGATGAAGAGGAGTTCAGAGTGACAGTAAGAGAAAAAGGTGCTCCAGTAACCCAAAAAACACAATCACTGGAAAAATTGACTGAAGTTCTGAGCAACCCAACACGGATTATACCAGCACAGGAAAAATTTCTTAGGTTTCAAGAAGGTTGTCGATATGCACCGTTGAAGCTGAGACAAGGACTCCTTGGCTTTGTGATGTTGAATGATTTAGCACCCTCAGAGCCTGTGGAACTGGTGACAACTGATGCAGCTATCTTCACCACTACACCTCCAATTACCTCTTCTGCTGCAGGCCTTTTTGCAGAAACAAGTGAGAGTCCCCTTGCTTTCAATCATGATTCTCACAGACCATTATAATAGATGTCATGGCATAAAACATGTCTTCCTAAACATAAACATCAAGTGATTGAGGCATTCAATTTCTCAGAGTCTCTCTGCAAAAGAGAGGATTGCTCCAATATAGGTGCAAGCAGCTTGTCTGGGTCACAAATAGTTCCAATTCTCCATTGGGTTTGGGTTGCAGGTAGATCAATATGAAATGAAATGACTACGTTTCACTGAGATGCAGTATCTCTCTAATTGCATCAAGAGCTACTCCAGAACCAAGATGATATGGGATTGGACTGAAGAAGGTAACAAGCTTCTTAAATCCTGGAGACTTGGATTCCCCATTGGGATATCTAGTACAATCTAGCAAATGTAAAATCGCTAGAGTATGGTCAGGATCAATCAGGAAGCTTAATTCTTGCCACTTTTGAAAGAAAAGAATTTCACCACTATTTTGTGCATCAGCAGAGGATCATTGAATTGTGGGGTTGTTTCATTTTGATTTCACCACAGATTGATCTTCTTCTTAATCCAGAACCTGATGTGTCAGAACCCAAGATGTTGTGTGTTCAAAGCTGATGGGTTTACAAGCACAATGTAAACTCATATACATATAAAATGTGAGTATATGAATCAAGGAAAGGATTGTTATATGCTTGCTTTGATGGCATGGTTGTTGTGTGCCTGACACTACATGGGTGCCTGACACTATCACAACTAAACGAGCCACACATAAAAACATGCATCTTTTGTGTGTTACAGAATGAATCTCATCTCCAACTGCAGGAATCAAGGCCAAAAGCACAAACACACAACAAAAGCACAATTTTTCACATCAATCACAATCTCACGTTCATGTCATGCTCTGAAATCTGATAACACTAAAGATGAGACTAAAAAAACTCCCTATTCTTGGGTATTCACCCTCACTCCCTCCCTGCCTCCCCTCCTCTCCAAACACAAAAAAAGCTGAAACTGCATTCCGACATCAAATACCTTTCAAAAAAAAACTAACATTCTGCAGCAAATACCCAACATGGTCAAGTCATTCAAAGATATTGTAACAATTGGTCTTTAGCATGTAGTGTCAGAGCATATTCCATTGCAAGAAGAACATAAGGTTTCCACAATCACTTTAAAGAAAATTGCACAATCTTTGAAATGTTATTTTGAGATTCTTGAAATCTATAAGTGCTTATATTTGTTTGGGAAAAATGCAATGTACGTGTACTATAAATTTACCCTTACAATCATTTACATGTACCAGTACCCAAATTTTATATATTTCTGCAAAGCCTATGTACCTTTACCCTTACTTGGATTAGAGCAGACATAAGTTTTTAACTTCATTGATTTTGTTTTATTTTCATTTAACATAACATGTTTGGATTTTTATATTTATGCATTAGTATCAACATACCCATTCAAGATTAATGTGAACAATTGTAATTAATGGGTCATGTACATCTGTCTAAGGATAAATGCACATGGATATGCATGACCATTGTATTCACATTTATGCCCATGCCAATTATTTGATTTACACAAACATATATTATTTAACTTATGTATGTATGTATTTTATAAATTTTCATTGCACTATCTGCATGGGAGCCCTTTATATTTTGCCTTAATTTATGTGTGTAATGTTTTGTGATTTCCAATTTTACACTTGAGTGGCCCAATAAAATTAAGGTGGGATGTTTCTAATGGTATTACCCAAGGATGATTTTGCCAAGTAAAACGTAAAAATAATTCCAACGTCACTTTATATTTAAACATTATTAATTGAGCATTTCATATATCAAAGATGGAATTTTAAATTTCGTTTAACCCTACTTATAAACATAAAAAAAAATCTTGTAACAGAATACCAAAAAGGAGAAATTATTAATGTTTTGATTCATGGGTCAATCATTATGGCTAGCAAATCCAAAACATGCATTTATTTCTCTTAACACCTTTCCAAAGGAATTACTTATTTGCACACATTTGCTAAGTTATAAGAAATTTTCATTATTTTAGTGCAACAATTCATCCAAAATGCCTCAGAAATAACTCACGAATGGTAGTTTCAAATTTCAAAGGAAGAACCCCATTACCTTAGATGTTCAAAGTCAAGAATTAAATAAGTTGCCTATATTTATTGCCAAATTTTCATAATATTATTTAGTTGATGACATGAATTTTGAAAAATTATTTTCAAGTGCCAAACTTTTTAAAACATTATGATATTTGTATGTTAAATTTGTTGAATGCGAATAATTAGAAAGAGAAAAAATTAAGATTTAACATCATTTTTCTTTAAGGAAATATTA
>Ga0209208_10007900_pt1 | contig 14298 bp, 7 predicted proteins | sample S1TSphfallax_3_FD_187694 | JGI IMG/M metagenome (GOLD analysis project Ga0209208, IMG submission 187694) | Host-associated microbial communities from peat moss isolated from Minnesota, USA - S1T2_Fd - Sphagnum fallax MG (SPAdes) (version 2) | ecosystem: Host-associated > Plants > Peat moss >...
CGCGTCTCGAAGGAAGAGCGCGAGGCCGTATGGGCGCGCCTCAAGCAGCAGTGGCAGCGGCGCTACGGCCTCGTCGAGGCATAAGCCCTACACGCACATCGCGGACTCTGTCTCTTCCGTCCCCTCGCGCTCTTCCGCCGGCGGCAGCCTCGGCCGATGCACCAGCGTCACCAGGATGAAGCTGATAATCATCAGCAGGAACCAGCTCCCGAACTTCGCGAAGTGCACCACATGCCATCCCGCGCGCTGGTTCGGATACACCCACACGTTCGCGAAGGTCCCGATGTTCTCCGCCAGCCAGAGAAACAGCGCCACCAGGCAGAACCCCAGCAGCAGCGGCATCCTCCGGTACTTGCGATACGGCCGGAAGTAGACCATCGTCGGCCCGAAGGCGATCGCAACGCCCGCAAACAGCGCCCACCGGATGTCCGGCAGATAGTGGTGCGTGAAGAAGTTCGCGTAGATCAGGATTGCCAGCGCGACCGTCACCCATGTGCTCGGGTAGCGCGTAAACCGCATCTCCACGATGCGCGTGACCCGCGCGAGATAGCTGCCCACCGAGGCATACATGAATCCCGAAAAAAGCGGCACATGCCCGATGTGAAAGAAGGCCGCGTGCATCGGCTCGCGCACCCCCGGATACTCCCAGCTCCCGACCTGCGTCTTGAAGATCTCCATCACCGTCCCCACCACGTGGAAGACGAGGATGATCTTCGCCTCGCGCACCGTCTCCATCCGCAGCACCAGCAGCAGCACCTGGATCGTCATCGCCGCGAGGAAGAGAAAGTCGTACCGCGCGAGCCACGCGTGCTCCGGATAGAACCGCTTCGTTGCCAGGATCAGCGCCAGCAGAACGCCGCCGAACAGACACGCCCACGCCTGCTTGAAGCTGAAGAGGAAGATCTCCCACAGCCGCGCATGGAACGCGCTGCTTGGGACGTGACTCTCAAACCGTACCCGAACGGAGTGGAAGCGTGACTTGGTATAGGCGAGCATCGCGTGGTGTCTTCCCAGAGTACCGCGACGGGTGCCCCAGGTCTCGACTTTGTGACCTGGGAGGCCCGGAGCTTCTACCTTCTCGTGCCTGCGGTCTACAGTTCGTATGACGAAGGAACCGTCATCCTGAGCGGAGTTTGGCGCGCACTTCGCGCCAAACGGAGTCGAAGGACCCCGATGAAACTTCCCTGGCCCAAAAACTCGGAACCCTCTCTCACAACCAAACCTCAGGCGAACTCCAGACGAACCACTCAAAAAATGAGGTGTCATCCTGAGCGTAGTTTGGCGCGCACTTCGCGCCAAACGGAGTCGAAGGATCTGCGGTTTCACCGCCAGCAAGCGATGAGGAACTCGTGAGCGCTACACAGCCGCCGCGTGCGTGTAGCCCGCGGATGCGCTCTGCGCGTTCGCCACCGCCTTCCGCGGCCCGCGTTTCCGCGCCACGAGGATCCGAATGCGCTCCAGCATCTCCGAGGGCGAACACGCCCCCTTCGGCAAAAACACATCCGCGGCGCACGCCCGGTCGAACGAGTGCACCGTCCCGGAGACGATCATCGCCGGCAGCCCCGGGTGAAGCTGCTTCGCCCGCCGCACCAGCTCGTTGCCGTCCATCTGCGGCATAATCAGGTCCGACAGCAGCAGGTCGAGCGAGCCCGGCATCGTGGATCCGAGCAGATCCAGCGCTTCGTGAGAGGTGGTCGCGGTCAGCACGCGATAACCGCGGGTTTCGAGAAGGAACTTCCGGACGGAGAGAAGTTGTTCATTGTCATCGACGCAGAGTATGGACTTCTTGGGGCGCATCTTGGCTCGCAGGATCTGCCAAGCGCGGCTGGTAGGGCCGCGTGGCGGAGAGGGTCTCGCCGGCGCGCTCGTTGGTTGCGAGGCGTCCCGGCGAAGCGCGGTGAAGGTTGAACCCGCGATCTCCATCTCTCCGCTTCGAGAGCGGATGAGAGCGAGACAGGGCGGCTGCGCCTTCAGGTCCGCGGACGGAAGGCCTCGATGGAACGAGGCTCTCCTGTCCGCTCCTTGCGGGGAGCAGGGCCCTCGGCCGGACGCGTCATTCCCCTGGAATGGCGCGCCGGACCGCGGGTGCGAGAGAAGCCTCCGCCTCGGCGCCGGCATCGCCGGCCGCCACCTGGCCTCGGAGCGCACGGCTCCTTACTCCCGCGAGTACGGACCCTTCCACGCTATGGTGAAGGCGGCCGCTTGTGCGGGCAGTGGAGCATGCGAGACCAGACCTGCGGCTGCGTTGCCCGGCGGTCTCTGCGGCCCCTCTCTGGAGGCGCGCGATTCACGCTGGCGGCGTAGCTTCTCTCAACTCAGGTTGTGGTAATGCGGGCGAAAGACTCAGCTTGCTGGGTTGTTCGGAGCGTTGCTTGCTTCTGCTTGGCTTGGTTCTGCTGGAAGACGATCGGAGAATCGTAAGCATGCGATCAGCCGATGTGCTCTCCAGCGCTTCCCAACATTACGAAGCGCTAACCAACCTTGCAACCCTCAAAGAAAAGGCGAAGAAACCGGTTTTTCCGCTGTTGCAATTCGCCGGTTTTGTCGAAGCCCCTGTGAATACTGGGTTACGCCGCCATCTGCCCTGTGGGAATCGCCCCTCTCAGGGCAGGAAAAACCGTCCCGATGCAACGTGGATGGTGCGCCCTCCGACGAACACCAAATCGGGATTTGCCTCTTCCGTGGGATTGCCCTCCGCCCCGGACCGCTCGGAAGCCGTGAAGGACGCCGAGACATGGATGCGGCTCGGGCGGTTGATCTCCACGCCCTGCTCAAAGACGACCGCCTCTCCGTTCGCAGCCCGGCCATGCTTCACCAGATAGGCGATGGCACACCCCGACGCCGAGCCGGTCGCCGGATCCTCTCCATTGTAAAACTGCATCCGGTTGTGCCAGTCCGCACCCGAGCCCCGCGCCGCCGGAGCCATGCAGAAGAAAAACTTCGCATCGCTCCCGTCCAGCCACGCCTGCGCCCTGGCCTGCGGTATCGCCAGCCTCCGCGCCACCTCCAGCGAACGCAGCGGCACAATGCAGAAGGCCATGCCGGTCGAGACCGTCTGGATGGGAAGCTCCGGGTCGAAGTCCTCCACCGCGAGCCCCAGCGCCGCCGCTACGGCCTCCCGCGCGTGCACCCTGCCGAAGCTCGCCGGGTTCTGCTGCATCGTCGCGAAGACCCCCGGCCGACCGCGCGATTGCGCTCCGAAGCGCACCGCGATCGGACCCACAGCAAGGTCGAGCGTAATCGTCTCCGCGCCGCGCAGCACGGGGTGGTTCCAGTAAAGCCAGCTCGCCGTGCCCAGCGTCGGATGCCCCGCGAACCGCAGCTCCTCCTGCACCGTGAAGATGCGCACCTTCACCCCGCACTCCGCCTCCACCGCCGCATCGCGCGGGATCACGAAGGTCGTCTCGGCCAGGTTCGTCTCGCGCGCCAGCGCCTGCATCTCCGCATCGGAGAGCCCCGCCGCGTCGGTGAAGATCGCGAGCATGTTCCCCTGGAGCGGTGCCTCGGCGAAGACATCGACAACCGCGTACTCGAACGCGCGAGGCCCCGGCGGTGCTGCTGGCGATTTTGGAGGTCTTGGCGATCTTGACATGGGCGCTCCCTCATCGTAACGTCAAAGGCCTGTAGCGCGGCTCTCACCCTCTGGGATACTTTCCGGGTGACCTGCCGCAAAGTTCGAGTCCAGACCCACAACCCGAGTCCAAAAATTTATGACGAGCACCTCCAACCCGACGATGCCTTCCCGCTGCCGCTGCTGTCGCTGCGGTTCTTGCAGGGCAGCGGGCGGGGTGCGCGGATAAGCGAATCGAATTCATAAGCGGCACGAATCGAATCAACAATCCAGAGACCCGCCCGCAGCCACTCCAGCCGGGCGGGTCTTTCGCTTAACGCAGCGCCGGCTGGGGTAAAGTTGTAACAATGGGCGGCACTCCCCGTGCGGCCCCGTCTTGGCTCCATGTCCGGCCAAAGAGCACCGGTGGCGAAGTGGCTAACGCGCTGGTCTGCAAAACCAGTATTCGCGGGTTCAATTCCCGCCCGGTGCTCCAGAACTTCCATCACTCACGAAGCTCCCGACATCTCAGCCAAACCGTCATAGCCCGCGCGTCCGATGACGCAGCCGCGCCCGGCAGCGTGCCCGGGATCACCCGAAGCACATGATGTCTCACGGTTCCCCGCTCTTCATCTGTTCGAGACGCCTAAGGCTCGGTCAGTGTCACTGGCCCGATCAGTCCCGAGGGAAGCAGCGGCGAAGCCGCAGTGTACTTGCGAATGTTGGTGCGGGTCACGGGCTGGGTGACTCCGGGCTGCAGATCGCCAATGATGCGGTTCGGCCACAGGTTCGTCACATCCAGTTCAATCTCATTGTCGCCAGCGTGCAGCAGCTCCGTCGGCAGGTGCAGCCGGTACGGAAGCGCCCAGATCGTGCCTGCCGCCTTGCCGTTCACCTTGACCGTCGCAATCTCGTGCAGCTCCGTCAGCGAGAGCGTAAGCCCCGCCTCCGGAAGCAGCTGCAACTGGAAGTGCGACCGGTACGCGGCCGTCCCCGAAAAATAACGGATGCCCGGATCCCCGCTCAACGACCAATCCGTGAGCTCCGTCATGGTGGCCGCCGCCGGCGCGCCCCTTCCCGGCTCGAAGGCGACCGACCATGGCAGCGCCAGCGGAACCTCCGCACTGGCCGCGGGCTTTACAGCCGTCTTCAGCCTCGGCGTCCGGTCCGTGAACACCACAAACACCGAGCCGAACGGCGCCAGATCCAAGGTGATGGCGGTTCCATCTTCGCCGCGGGAGACAACGTCGGCTCTCGTCACCGCACCCGACACAGCGTCCCAGAGTGAGGGCTCGCGTCCAGCCACGCGAAACCTGGCCGTGGCGTGGACAGCCGCGGCACTTGCATTGCGCACAAAGTAGATGTCGGCGTGCGCCGTGCGGCGGTGCGCGTAGTCCAGCGGCAGTGCGCCGCCGCCCGTTGCCTCGAAGTCCTTGCGCAGCCCCAGCGCCAGCAGCGCGGCGTTGGCATCGCCGGTGCAGATCACCCGTCCTCTGCCCACCGTGTGCGCCTCCGTGGAGTCCTCGCTGCCGCACCGCGAGAACAGCTCCTTGCCAAGCGCCGAGACCCGCTCCGCGACCGCCGGCTCCACAATGCCCGTGCTCCCGGTTGGCGGCCTCCCGATCAGCGTGCCCCCCTCGCGCACAAACTCCGCCAGCCGCTCCAGCGCGGGCAGTGTCAGGTTGCGCGTCTTCGGCAGCGCCACGGCGGCATAGCGGTTGCCTGCTGGCGTCGCCGCGGCCCCGCCCGCCAGCTTCAGCGAGTGCAGCAGAGCGTCCTCATCCGTCACGTCATAGTCGAAGCCCGGCAAAGCGTGCGCGGGATCGTCCGACTTCAGGCGAACGAAGTTCGGCACCTGATCGCCGTAGTAGTAAAGCACGTCCGCAACCGCGTGCCCCTGCTGCATCAGGTACTGGCAACGGTCCAGGTACAGCAGAAACGCATCCGCTTGCGGCCACCACGTCACCTGCGGGTTCAGGTGTGTCCCGGCAAAGTACTCCTGCCCTGGAAGCCCCGCGGCCGCCGGCGAGGAGGTGAACTCATGCCAGATAAGCCGGTTCATCCCCTCCGTGATGCCTTGATCGAACGAAGGCTTCAGGTCGGTCGCCAGCGACTCCGACCACTGCGGCCCGATGCTCGTCATGCCCTCCTGCGCCACGTAAGGTTTGCCGTAGATGTCCGCCGCGCTCGCGGCCTCCTTCGTAAAGAAGCGCTCGGGATCCGTCTGGCGATGCTCACGCGACTCCGCCCAGTACTCGCTCTGCGGAAACGCGGCATGCCGCCACGTCTCCAGCGCATCCAGCGGCGCCCCGTGCGGCCCTCCGCTCTCAGGATGAATCCCCAGGCCATACGCCTTGGCGTGCGCCGCAAACACGTCATAGTGCTCGGCCACGATCAGGTCGCCCACCGTGCGGCGCAGGTCTGCCAGGAACCTGTTGCTCAACGCGCGGCTGCCGATCAGCCGCCCTGCCACGATCGGCAGATACGGCACCGGGTCGTAGCCGCGCCGCGCCTGAAACTCCTGCCGGAAACCTCCCGTCCAGTTCGTCCCGCCCAGCTCCCAGGAGTCGGAAACAAGATACCTGAGACTGCTGCCGATGTAAGGCTTCGAGACCGCCAGCAGCGGCTGCACCGTCGCATTCCAGTAACGGTCAAACGCCTCGTGGTCCATGTAGTCGATCGCCAGTCCCTGCCATCTGCCGCTCGCAGTGGAGACCCTTGCGTCGGAGTCTGTATACCCGATGCGAAGGATCTCCCACACAGAACCGGCCGGCGGCTGCCACTTGAGTCGCCCGTCGGCCGACGTCCGCGAACTCACGTCGACCACTTCGTTCAGGTCGGCGTCCTGTTCACCGGCCGTGGCAGGCACGTCCTGCAGCAAAGGCAGGTCCGGCATGGAAAACCCCGTCTCCGCGCTCGCGCTCTTGTACTGCAGCCCTCGTATGCCAGGACGTTCCGTGCCCCGGCCGGCCAGCGCCTCGCCATGGTGCAGCGGGTATGCCAGCACGGCAATCTGCCGGTAGAAGCCGTTCTTTCGAGCGGGTTCGGCCAGGCGCTGCGTCGGGGCAGCCACGGCGATCTGCCGCGTCCACGTCAGGATCTTCGACCCGTCCTCCGGCTTCACCCCTGGGCCGCCCAGGTTCCATCCGCTCGTAATGTTCAACGAGATCTCGAGCCCCAGCCTCTTGGCCTCCTTCAGCGCATGCACATACAGCTTCACCCACGCCGGAGAACCAAACTCCGGCCCCGCCGGCACCTCTTCATTGCCGTTCTGGTTGGAGCCGTTGGCATCCACCAGCAGCGCCCCGCCGTAGCCCTTCGCCGCCATGCCTTCCAGGTCGCGGGTAATCGCGGCCTCAGTGGTGTTGCCGTTCAGCCACCACCAGTAGCAGCGCAGACGCGCAGCCGGCGGCGGAGCCGCGAAGCCCCGCATCATCCCGGCGACCGCCTCAGCCGCACCGCCGTCCGCAGCCGCCCGGCTCTGCGCTCCACAGCACATCACTGCCGATCCCATCAGGATGAGGACCGCACACGCTTGCGCGGCTAGCTTCGTCATCCCCGGACCTCCTCTCTGCACACCGCTTGCAACTCAAGGTTGCAACTCAAGATTCAGCGATTTTGAACAACAAAATAACAAAGGCTCCGGACGGCAAACGGCCGGCCGGAGCCTCTCGGTCAACAGAGTCGGAATCAGCCGACTCAGAAGTTGATACGCGCGGTCAGTTGGCCCATGCGGGCGTCGTTCGGCTGGCTGATGTAGCCATGCGGGAACGCCGGGCTCGGAGTGGAGTAGGACGATCCTGCATTCGACGCCCCCAGACCGGCAGGTCCCGGAGGCTCAACCGTGTTGAAGACGTTGAAGAACTCGCCGCGGATCTCGAAGCTCACACCCTCATGGATGATGAACTCCTTGAACAGCGACATGTCCACCAGCGGATGAAGGTGTGTGCGAATGTTCAATACCGAACTGTTCGACTGCGATGTATACGAAATCCGCTGCCGGAAGGCCGGCTTGGGCGAGGTCGCGTCGCACGCGATCACATTCGGCGTGATGCCGTCGGCCTTGTAGCTCGTATTCACGTTTGCATAGACGACCGCATTGTTCACGATCGTCGCGCTCTGGTAGCAGGTGTTGAACTGCCTGGAGAGGTTCGCGCCGGGCTGGTAAGGACTGCCGATGATGTCCACATTCCCGGGCGCGCCGATCAGAAAACCGTTGCTCATCCGGACCACGCTGTTCAGCTTCCATCCGCCGGCCGTCAGCCGCTCATAGGCCGGCTGCTTCAGGAACTTCGGCAGCTCGACCGTTCCAAACAGGTTGCCGAACAGCGTTGGGCTGCTGTCCTCCACCGACTGCAGCTTGCCGATCGCGGCGGCGTAGTTGTCCAGGTATCCCGCGTGGTTCATGATCTTGTCCCACGTGAAATTGGCCTGGAACCGCACGTGGTACTTCATGGGATGGTCTACCTGGATCTGCATCGCGTTATACGGAGCGCTGCCGATCGAGGAGTAGTTTTCCGTCACGGACCCAAACTCAGGATACGGGTAGTAAAGCAGATACTGCTGAATTTGAGCGGCGTTATACGTCGTGGACTGCGGAATCTTGCCCGCCAGCGGATTGGCTACCTTCGCGTTCAGAATGCCCACCTCAGCGGCCCCCTGGTTGTAATACTGCGCGGGCAGGATGTTGATGTTGTGACTCACCTCCAGCCGTGTGGGCTTGGCGCCGACGTAAGCGATCTGTAGCGCGAAGTTCCCCGGGAACTGCTGCTGCACACTGGCGCTGTACTGCGCGCTCTTCGGCTGCACGTGGTTCGGATCGTTGAAGCTGACGTTCTGACCCAATGCGGTCGACAGCCCCAGCGCGCTGCCCGTCGGCAGCACCACACCCGCCGGGAACGGATTGCTGATCGAGTTCAAGGGCGCGCTGCTCAGGTAGTTGTTGTAGCTCGTGCTCTGGCTGAAACCGGTTCCGATAGGGCTCTCCAGCGTGTTGAAGTAGATGATGCCGAAACCCGCGCGCATCACCGTCGTCGGCGTAAGCTCATACGCCATGCCGAGGCGCGGCTGAATGTTGTTCAGGTCGCGCGGATACGGGAAGCGGTCGCTGCCCGACGCATACTGCAGGCCGCCATTCAGCGTCAGGCCGGAGACCGAGGACTGCAGCGGATTCGTGCACGTGGTGCAGAAGGTCGTGACCAGCTTGTTGAACCGCTCCGTAAACGGCGACTCGTAGTCGTAGCGCAGGCCCAGGTTCACCGTCAGCTTCTTCGTGACGCGCCAGTCGTCCTGAACGAACGGCGCCAGGTAGATCTGCTGCAGCGCATACGAAGCGTTGATGCCGTACGACACCGACGACGCGTAGCCCAGCAGCTCGTCCGCGAACGAATCGCCCGAGTTCGGGTCGGCCCCCACACCCACGTTCACGGAGTTCTTCTGCGTGAACCGGCGGTCGAACTGGAACGCGCCAAAGCCGTTCTGCGGGTTCTGCACGTTGTAGCGGATCAGGTCGCCTTCAAAGCCGATCTTGATCGCATGATGCCCGATGGCCTTGGTCAGGATCTCCTCCAGCGACCCCGTTGTGTCCGTGCTGATCTGTCCCCCCGCGCCCGCCGCCAGGCTCGCATAGCCGTCCCCCACCGACGTGCCGGGGAACGAGTCGTACGGGAACGCGCCAGCCACCGAGATGCTCGAGAGCGGAAAGTTCTGACTCCCCGGATACACCAGCCCGAACGGATGGAAGAGCAGACCGAAGCGCGAGTCCAGCACCAGGCTCGAAGAGAACTGGTGAACGTCATCCAGGCTGCCGCCCTTGGTCTTGCGCGTCACCTGATATCCGTAACCCGACGGAGGGATGCCCCCCGTAAACCCCTGGAAGGGGAACGCCTGCGTCAACCCGGCCTGAAAGTAGATCGCGTTCAGCTTGTTCCTGCTCCCGATCGCCTGGTCGATGCGTGTGATGAACGACGGGTACACACTCTGGTAGGAGTTCTGGAACGACGTGTAGTTCGACGCCGTGATCGCCACGCCGTTGATGTTCGGCGAGGGCAGATACGACGCCAGCGCCTTGCCCGTCGCGTTGATCTGCGAGGAGATGTTGTTGTTCGCGAAGAAGGCCGTGCGGTTGCCGTTGGCGTCCACCGGCGAGTTGGGCTGGTAAAGCTGGATGCCCGACGTGCAGAAACCCGTGCTGTCGAAGGCCGAGCACAGGGCCGAGAAATCCCCGCCCGCCTCTGCCGCCGTGGGCAGCCGGGTCGAATAGTTCTGCACCGCGTGCGACTGGTAACGCTCGAACGAGACCATGAAGAAGGTCTTGTCATGGCCGTTGTACACCTTCGGAATCACCACCGGCCCTTCGACCACGATGCCCGTCTGGCTCAACTGGTCGTTGCCCCGCGGAGTCACCGTCGCCGTCGCCTTGTTCTGCGTCAGGTTCGCATTCAGGTACGTGTTCTGGAAGACGTAGTACGCGGCGCCGTGATACTTGTTCGTTCCGTTGCGCACCACCGTGTCCGTCACGGTTCCGTTGCCGTGGCCCACCTGCGCGTCGAAGATGGAAGACGAGATCTTCACCTCCTGCACCGCCTCCGGAGAAGGAACGTACCCCGTGTAGCTCGGCCCCGAGAGACGCTCCGCCGGATCGTTCGGAATACCGTCCAGAGTCAGACGGTTGTGCCCGCCGTTTCCGTTCGCCGCAATCTGCACCGCCACGCCGCTGAACGGGTTGGTGTACTGGCTGGAGTGCCCCTGAAAGTACCCGCCGGAGCCGCCGTTGATCACCCCCGCCGCCAGCGTCGCCATCACATAAGGATTGCGTCCCTCGTTGGGCAGATCCGTCACCTCCTGCGTGCTCAGCGTCGTCGCGATATTTGCCGACCCCGTGTCCAGCAGCGTGTTCTCCGCCGTCACCACCACCGTGTCGCTGGCCGAGCCCACCGCCGCCTTGAAGTCGACCTCCGCGTTCTGGCCCGAGGTAAGAATCACGTTCTTGCGCGTGGCCGTCTTGAAGCTCGCCGCGGTAAAGGTCACCGTATACGTTCCCGGGTTCAGGCCTTCCAGCGTGTACGATCCCGATTGGTTCGACTTCACCGTCGTCTTGAAGTGCGTCTGTGAGTTTTCCGCCGTGATCTCGGCGCCCGGCACAACCGCGCCGCTCGGGTCAGTCACCTGTCCCTGAATCGACCCCAGGTACACCTGCGCTCCCGCGGCCGCCGCCGCCAGCCAGCACCCGATCAGGACCAGGCAAACGATCAGTCCGTGCTGCACCTTCATCGCCGCCCGCCCGATGAACTCGGCCTGCGACCCTGCGGTCTTGCCTCTGCCGCTCTTTTTTTTGCATACGTGTGACATCGTGCTGCCTCCTCGAACCGGTGAAATTGCGTTTGCCTGACCCGGTGGAAGGTAGGAGCACGAGATGTCGAAAGCAATTCCAAAGAGCGGCACCCGCTTATTTCATTGAATGAAATGAGGGTGTGTGCGCCAGCCGACGGATTTACAGCCGTCTTCGAAAGTTTTTGACCGGGAATGCTCATAGACAACACCCTTAGCGCTGGGGTAGAAATTTACTCTGTGAAATGAAGGCGAATCGAAGGGCGTCGTGAATGAAGCTGTCTGAACCGAAAGATGTGCACTCCGTGCGCCCCGCCGCCAGCCAGCGAGAGAGCCCCGCTAAGGAAAACCGGTCGGTCGTGCGTGCCTGCGAGATTCTGAAGTGTCTGGAGAACGCCAAAGACCCGCTTGGGCTCACCGAGGTGGCCGAAAAGACCGCTCTCAGCAAGCCCACCGTCTACCGGATTCTCTCCACCCTCGTCACCGAGGGCATGATTCAAAGGCTGGCAAAGAACACCTACGCGCCGGCCTTCCTCTCCGCGAAGAGCCCGAAGAGAAAGACCTACCGCATCGGTTTCGCCTCGCAGAGCGAGGAGTTCGCCTTCTCCCGCGTGGTCTCGGAGAGCATCCAGACCAGCGCCTACGATGCCCGCATCGATCTGCTGGTCCTCAACAATCGTTACAGCGCGGCCGCCGCTGTGCGCAACGCGGAGCTCTTCGTGCGTGAGCACGTCGATCTCGTCATCGAGTTCCAGACCAGTCAGGAGCGCGCGACCACCGTCTCCTCCCGCTTGATGGACGCCTCCATTCCCATCATCGCCATTGAAGTTCCGCACCCCGGCGCGACCTACTTCGGCGCCAACAATCAGCGCGCCGGCATCATCGCCGGCAAAGCGCTGGCCCACGCCTGCCAGAAGCGCTGGAAGGGCCGCTTCGACGAACTGGTCCTTCTGGAGCTTCCTGCCGCCGGTCCGCTGGTCCACTCCCGCCTCACCGCCCTGGCCTCTGAGATCCGCCGCGCCTTCCCCGCGATCGCGGCGGACAGAATCCGCTACATCAACGGCAACGGCCGCGTGGACGACAGCATGGAGGCCATGCGCCGGTATCTCCGCCGGCGAACCAGCCACAACATCCTCCTGGGAGCCATCAACGATCCCAGCTGCCTCGGCGCCCTGCACGCGGTGGAGGAGGCAGGCAGGGGCATGGACTGCCTTGCCGTAAGCCACAACGGCAGCCTCGACGCGCGCATGGAGCTCCGCCGCCCCGGCTCCAGTCTCGTAGGCTCCATCGCCTACTTCCCGGAGCAGTACGGCGAAGCGGTCATCCGCCTCGCGCTCGACAAGCTGCAGGGCAGGACTGTCCCCGCCGCCAGCTTCATCCGCCACGAACTCCTCACCCGCGAGACCGTCGACACCTTCTACCCGCACGACAACATGCTCAACGAACACCAGTCCGACTCTCTGCTCTTCACCCGCCACTGACGCAAACTGAAGTTCATCGGCTGGCGCGAGGCGCACGGCGGCAACCCTGTCGACTCCCTTCCTGCCGCGCCGGCCATATCGCCCCTTCTTCTTCAGGCGGCATCCAACCTCCCGAACGGCCTTTCACGGCGGAGCTGATTTGCCCCAGGCTCCCGGCGCAGGAGCGGATGAATCCATCGGTTGCATCGGTTGCAATGATCGAAGGGATCGAATCGATTGAAATGATCGAAGCGATCCTGATCTCGGCCTGCGAGGCCGGGGCGCCGCGCGATGCGCCATGCCTTCAGGCCATCCGCTCCCATCTCGCAGCGGGAGGCGGAAGGCTGCGGGCGCGCATCGCTCTCGGCGCAGCGCTCGCCCTGGGTCTGTGCGAGGCGGATGCCGCGCGCTCCGCCGCGGTCTGCGAGCTGCTGCACAACGCCTCCCTGGTCCAGGACGATCTGCTCGACCGCTCCGTGCTCCGCCGCGGTCAGCGCTGCGTCTGGGTCACGCACGGAGACCCCGTCGCCGTTTGCGCCGGCGATCTCATGCTCTCCGCCGCCTTTGGCCTGCTGGCGGAGATCTCCGACGCCCGCACGCTCGCGCCCGCGCTTCGTCTCGTGCATCGCCGAACCCGCGACGTCATCCTCGGCCAGGCTCTCGAAGGCGTCCCGAAGACGGAACACGAGTCGACAGAGGCATACTACTGCCGCCTGGCTCAGGGCAAATCTTCCTCCCTGATCAGTCTTTGCCTGGAGCTTCCATTGCTGCTCACCGGTCATGCGGATCATCTTGCCGCCGCCCGCTCCGCCGCCCGCGACTTTGCCGTCGCCTACCAGATCGCCGATGACCTCGCCGACCTTGCCCAGGACACGCAGGAAGGGACGATGAATCTGGCGCTGCTGCTCATCCAGCACGAGGCGATGAACCGCGCAGAGGCCATATCGGCGGCGGAAACCATCGCCGCCGCGAGACTCGCCGCCGCGGAGGCCCATTGCGCGGCGCTGCCCAACCGCTGCGCCGCCGTGCTCCTGCAGCATGCGGAGAGCCTGCGGCGCTCTATGCATCTTCCGGCGATGCAGCTTGCGCGCGGCGAGACCTCCGCCTGAGCACCCCGCCGCCGCCGTCATGGCTCCGCGCTATGTCCTCAGATGCGTCCTTCTATAAGTATTGGGGTCGCGAGCCTACCGGAAGATGCGGCGCGGTCCTCGACCTCTTGCAGGTCAAGAACCGCGTGCCGCCGTTTGATTCGTCTTGTCTGGTTGCTCTCGTCAGGAGCGCTCGCCTGCCAGCCGCGCTCCGCTGCCCGGCAGCGAGCTGCGCACAGGGTCCGCCGCGCTCTTGACCATGCTCACTGCCCAAAGGCCGTAGATCACCTTCGCGCCCAGATCCAGGCATGTGAACAGGATGGCGTCGTACAACGGGGCCCACAGCCGAAGGCCCTCTTGTCCGACGATGAAGACCACGGGATATGCGAACCACACGATGGAGAGAACGGCAGCCTTCTTCACGTACTTCGCGCCGTCGGGACTGGACTCCGACAGCCGCTTGAACGGGCCCCACAGCAGGCCGTAGATGGCCAGGAACGATACGCAGCTGAGACCATAGAACAGCCACTTCAGCGTCGGATCGTCGGTCCAGCCGGCGACCAGCCCGGTAACGATCATGTAGACGTCCGAGGCAAGCAGGCCGGCGATCAGCGCGCCTCGCTTCTCCTTCTGTCCCTTTACGGCAGCGGAGATGAGACTCAGCAGAAGCAGCGGTGTGGTGATCGTCCAGTCGATGTAGCGGCCGTAGTAGAAGACCCTGCCCGAGGCAAGATGGGCCTGACCATATCCAAGCGCCATCAGGGCGTACAGCGTCATCGCGACAAGCGGAACGAAGAAGTGGCAGATGGAATCGCCCTCCTCATCCACGGACTTGTTCTTTTGCATGGGGAAGAAGAGAAGGAATTGTCCG
>Ga0209208_10007901_pt1 | contig 14298 bp, 18 predicted proteins | sample S1TSphfallax_3_FD_187694 | JGI IMG/M metagenome (GOLD analysis project Ga0209208, IMG submission 187694) | Host-associated microbial communities from peat moss isolated from Minnesota, USA - S1T2_Fd - Sphagnum fallax MG (SPAdes) (version 2) | ecosystem: Host-associated > Plants > Peat moss >...
CGATTCCCGTATCCCATCGTCGCCACCAACCAGCTCCCTTGGTACCAGCTCAAGCTCCGACCGTGTAGCAGCCAAGCTTCTTGTGACCCATATTGTACCTAGATTCATTTGGTTGATTGCTGCTCATCAACAAAAAGAAAGAAAGCTGAAAGATCATAGCTTGGAGCATTTGTTGATCGATCGCTCTGGATGTCCATTTTGCTGCGAATCTGCTTTCTAGATCACGTTTCCTCACATGGGTAAAATTTGTGTGACTCTGCTGTGCTTCTCCTGCTGTAGGCGAGCTGGGACAGCATCTGAAAGTGAATTCCACACCTCCTCGTTCTCCTCCTCCTGCCAGCAGGAAGTCTTGGTCGAGTCCGGGAGCTCGTATAACGGCTGCAGCCACAGATTGTATCAAGGTGTGTGGAGACTGGGAGACAAGCAACTACGGTGATGTTTTTGCACGCACGCTGAAGCAGATCGCGGACTCGACTACTCGGGGATCATTCTCGGCGGTCCCTTTGCAGCGTCCTCGTTTGAAAATCGAGGTTAGAGTTGCAAAGTGTTTTTTCAAGCACTTCGTTTCCGGAGCAGCAGCAGCAGCTGTTGGGTCCAGACGACGTAATTATAGTTTTAGTTCTGATGCAGCAGCTGCAGCAGGCGTTGCTCGGCAGGCTCTCACTAGTTCTTATAACTGGAGTTCAAGCTGCTTTTCGATTCCGCAGTTTCAGGAACAAATTTCCAGCCGCCAGCTTACCCATCAGGCCATTACCGAGACGACGACCATGGACAACATTGCAAGAGCTCAGGCATACGTGCGGCAAGCGCCGTGTGGATTTAAAAAACTGCCTGGAGCGCGGCAATCGGAACGAAGGATCGTCGTGCACTTCCACGACACTTTGAGTAGCAATGATACAAGCATGGCCATCACAGTTTGCTATCCTGCAGATGACCCAAAGATGATGATCCAGGTACTGTCTAGATCGTGAACGTATCGTCTGGTTTGTCGTCAGCTCGTCCTAGGATAGATTGAGTCCGCCTCGGGTCTGCTGTAAAATCCTTTCATGGCCTTGCAGGCTAGATCCGTCGACAAGGAAAAGGATGGAGGACATGAGACAATGGAGGAGGAGGAGCAGCATCATGGCTTGTCTGAAGCTGATCATCTAGCTGCCGGCAGGGAGGAGGAGCAGCAATGCGCGAATGATATCAAGCTGCTACGTCCGAAGTTCTCGAACGTCAAGCATTATCTCAGGACTCGCGAGTGCATGGTGCAATTCTCGCGGGAAGGAAGAGGAGCCGACTTCAGACTAGCAGTGCTTACTAAGAAACAGATGATTAGCTGATCCAAAACCCATCGGCTCACTGCTGAAACATCCCACACCCGAGCCTCCTTCTTTTCTTCATGCTAAGATCCCATTTCTGGAACAAGGATCAGTTGTGATCAAATCCAAGAAGCCAAGCAAAAGTACTGCATCTCTGCTTATCAAGACTTTGTTGTCAGCTCTTGATTCAAGCTGGACCAATATTCAACAACTGCTCAAAAATCTTATGTCTTGATCAGCGACTTTCCATGGATCTGGACATGTATATAAAAAGAAATTCTCAGATTGAGTGTCCAGAATCATATATAGTACCAAAATCCATGTTGTGATGATATTAGAGAATCTCTGTTGAAACTATCCATAAAATATCACATGCTGAAAACATGCAAGAAAAAATCCAGAAACTCCTTCTAAAGGCTTTTACCAATTGCCGGACGCTTTAGTAATGTATTGTTTGTAAACAGGCAGTCAGTAGCAAAAAAGTTTTGGCACATAGTAGACAACAATCTCACCAGATCAAAGATTTCACTGTAGACCGTATCTATTGAGAATTGAACCATACTGTTGTGATCTAGCACAATACAATTGAGAGTTGACCTAATGAGAATAGCAGTCTAAGTTCCAATAACATATCACTGTGCACAAACAGGAGGAGACCCAACTCTCAGAAATAAAGAATCATTTTTCATGGATCAGTAATCCTCTTAGTGAGGGCCAGACTGAATCAGCACCCACCAGCACACCATCCACTGGATGCCTGTTATTACTCAGTTATGAAATTACAGGCTTGTTGAGTTTCTTTTTGGCACACAACAGCAGACCCAACTGGAAAGCTTGTTGAGTTTGGAAACAAATATTTTATTAGGTCATTGGAGGGTACACGCTTGGGTACTGAATGAGATAGGCTATCGGTAAAGAGTCATTTCTGAACTGGACCAAAATACTAAATTGAATTTTCTTGGGTGGTTCTGTGTGTCATCTACTCTATTTGTTTCTGTGTCGGTCTTGTACTGTGTTTGAAATGGTCATAGTGAACTAGCACCCACCAGCGCACCATCCACTCAATGCCTGTTATTACTCAGTTATGGATGAACCTCAACTGAATTAGTATTTGGTTTCACCTTGATAACCAATTCTGTAATAAATAGGTCTCACATATAGGTAGATAGGTTTTAAAAAAAGATAATTATGGTAAACCAGCCTATGTCTGAACACATAGTGGCTCAGAGGTCCCTGAAATTCAAGGGTTGGATCACCTGAATTTGATGTCAAAATAAAAATTATAGCCCTAATATGGGCACACCCGTTACAATTTACAGCATTTAAAAATATTAAAATCTGAGTGAGATGTGCCCACCCAAAGCAAGGGGGGTCAAGAATGGAAAAAAAAAAGTTTTAAGATACATGGCATCTTATGGGTGATGCATTTGGCATCTATAAGCAAATAGAACAATGGGGGTGGATATACATTACTTACCACATCCCAACTTGGATGTAGAAATAAACAAACATAATTCGTTACACAAATGTTTGTAATTGGTTTCTATAGGTGTAGATCTATCCAAGCATAAAGGTTAAGAATGGATGGACATGGGTGGCCAAATGTTTGAAGAACCCTAAAGCTGAAAGTGGCTGAAGTTTGTGGGTGATGGCACAGTAGTGTGTTGTAACACCATCCGTTTCAATCAAACCATCACTTTGAGTCCACTTGTTTCTCTTATGCAAAAAAATTGGTCTTTCAGTTTCTTTCCACCCCAAGGTGACCACCTAGCTCTCTTCAGCTGTGAACCTTGTAATCAACTTTATAAGCTTCATGATATTCCAAGTTTTTTGAGCTTCATGAGAATTTGAGCTTTCCAAGGTTTGTGAGATTTGAGTCAAATGCAAGCTTCATGCCTCTTCACCCTTGTGATGTTCATCTTTTGATTTTGTAACATTGCATTATTTTCATGTTTTTTTTCTTGTTGGTTTCATGATCCTCTCGATCTTTTTCTTCTCATCATTGCTTGCATGTATGTTGGGAAATCTAACACCTCCCCCCCCACCCCCCCTAAAACTTAGTCATCATCTTCTTCCTGGTTTTTTACAACTTTTAAAGAGCTTTGACCTCCCCCTTCTTGTGTTTTGTAAGTGTACACAGATCCTTGACTTCCTCCCTTCATATTTACAACTTTTGGGTAAGAAACTAGGACTGTAAAAAACATGGGTTTGGTTTTCTTCTTATAGTCCTAGTTTTTTCCAAAACTCCCATGGGTTCAGTCTCCTTCTTCATGGTTTTTTCCAAAGCTCCCAAAGCCACATTGGTCTTCTTCTTGGTTTTTTCAAAAACTCCATGGTTGTGGTCTTCTTCTTCCTAGCCAAAGCTTCAAAGCTTTGGTCTTCTTCTTCGTGGTTTTTTCCAAAGCTCCCAAAGTCATGGTCTTTTTCTTCCTAATTTTTTTTCAAAACTCCATGGTTATGGTCTTTTTCTTCTTGGTGAAAACCTCATAATCGTGGTCTTGTTCTTCATGGTTTTTCCAAAGCTCCCAAAGCCATCTTCTTCTTCTAGCTATATCTTCAAAGCCATGATCTTCTTCTTTTTGGATTTTTCCAAAGCTCCCAAAGTTGTTGTCTTTTCCTTCATGGTTTTTTCCAAAGCTCCCAAAGCTATGCTATTTTCTAGTTTTTTTCCAAAACTCCATGGCGATGGTTTTTTTTTTTTCATGGTCAAAACTTCAAAATCATGGTCTTCTTTTTCGTGGTTTTGTCCAAAGTTCCCAAAGTCATCTTCTTATTGGCCATGCCCCCAAAGCCATGGTCTTGTTCTTCTTGAATTTTTCCAAAGCTCCCAAAGTTATTGTCTTCATCTTGGTTTTTCCAAAGGCTCCATGATCGTGGTCTTCTTGTGTTGCTTTTGGTTATTGGTTAACATGCCTATTGTTTTATTGAACTCTTTGATTATTTGTAGCTTTGATATTTTTGAGCTCTCCCCCTTTACCCCCCCCATGTTTTCTGTTTTAATAATTAAAAGTACGGAGGGTGGAGGAGGTTAAGAGGGTGGAAAGGCAAAAGAGGTTGGTTAGGGTTTACAAGATTGAAAAGGTGGTGTTGTAGCAATGGGTGGACATGGTTGAGAGGGTGGTGTTGTAGAGGGAAATGGAGAGGGTGGTGTTGCAGTGGGTTTGGGTTTAAGCGGAGAAGGAAAGGGTTACAGTAAAAAGGGCATAGAGCATGGCAAAGGTGGAGAGGGTGGAGAGGGTTGAGATGGTGGAAAGGGACCAAAGGGTTAAGAGGGTGGAATGTTGTTAGAACATGTCTACTTTCTCACCTTCTTGTTATTATTAACTACGTAATTATCCATTGTGCTTCTATTCCAAATCCCAAGTTGACACCTATATGCATGGTAGCTTGTTTGGATTTGTTGGTGGAACCAACCTCTTGTTTGACTTATTATTATTATAAACCAAATAGTAACAAATTTGGCCTTTGTAATCTTGTCAACTATCTTCTAAATTAATTTTGTTCTTGTTCAATGGGCATCTACTATCTTCCTAGCTTGCTTTTCCTCCCTTTCCTTAACTCAATCCTTTTTATATTGTTTATAACTACTTTGTCAATGTTTTTTTTGTAGGACATTTAGATAATGTGTAGGTGTCACAACATGTAATTAAGAGTAATTTATTAAAAAAATTCTCCCTTTTGTGCATCTTACAAATAGGTAAAACAAAGACAATAGGCTACACGTGCGTGTCTCTTCTTCTATGAGATCTTTTGAAATGGGGGCATCTTGCAATGATTTTGGTGTTGGTTGAACTAAGTCGATTACATGAGGAGCTTTTTCAACTTGACATTCTTCTTCAATAAGAACATGAGGCCTCTCCACATAGTAGTGTTGTTCAAATCCATTTGGATTGTTAAATTTTCCATGTTATGTTTTAAGGACATTAAATATGCTTGTTATGTTCAACAATTCAACAACTATAAACTACTCTTCATCTTGTTGGTTCTAACCATCTTCCTAAACATGATCATTTTGGTCTCCTCATATGTACCCATTTTCACCTTAATGTTCTCCATCAATTACTATTTTTTTGTGTAAATCATTGATAGTTATGTATTTTCGTCCATTACTTTAGGGTTTAAAAGCCAAATGTTGGTAACCCTAAACCGTGACCTAATGTTATCCTTGGTCAACAATTGGTTTATTACTTTTTCCACCCATCCAGCAACTGTTATTTTGTGTAGTTCTTAGTATCCATTTAGAACCATAGCTACATCACTTTCTTTTTTAAATGTTATTTTGAAAGGCTTGGAGCAAGAGATGTCCAAGGGCTAGAGGGCATATGAGGTGTGTGAAAGCAAGGTTATCATGTCTAACCCAAAATCCATTGCTTGCTTTATGGTGTCTAATGTGACATGTGACCCATGACCATCAAGTATCAATAAATGACAATTAGTTTGGGAAATACCACCAAGAACTGACCAATTGAAAATGAAAAGAATTATTTGAATAGGAAAGTTGTCATCCATGCCTTTGCTTGCATTTCCATATAAGTTCCCAATTTGAATTGTTTGATGTAATCATCACACATCGTCTTTCCCCAAAAAACGTAGAATCTTGGTAGAACTTTCCTATAACATTCACTACAAAATTCATAATCAGCCATTCGCAAGACTTTGGGATATTATTGTATATTATTTGTGACCCTCTTCTGGCTACAACCCTAGTTCCAACATGCTTGTCCACTTGAATCCCAATTTCATTTAAGTTCCAAATATGGTTTGGTTTGTAATTGTGTTGCTAGTAAATGTTTTGCAAATTGTTGTAGAAATAATTGTAAAAGTTTGTAGTTAGTCCTTATGTTATGCTTACATTTAATTCCTCAACTTGTTTGATGGTCAAGTTGGGATGTTTATTTTGGAACCAACACCACCATGAACTACCTAAAATACCATCTTTGAATGGTGTTAATCTTGTTTAGGTGATTTTTGCAACCTTCAACTTAAATTGATGTAAGGTTACATTAAGCCCACATTCTTACATCGTTAAGGTCCATGTGATTATTGTTGCATCCTCCTGTTCTGATAATACACTTGTTGGCCCCATCTTCCCTAATCTAGTTTTACCGATTAAGTGATCAGATAGGGAAGTGAAAAGTATACACTAATGGTGACTTGCCTTCCGCAATGAGTGGGTCCTTCGTACAATAACATCCATCGCCTCTTCCAAATATTGGTCTATCCATGTCCTTCTCTTGGGTGCTTGGGAATTTCACTTCACATGGAACATGTGGTGTTGGGATGATGCAAGTTGGTTGGGTCTTTGTTATGTTAATGCTACCAATTGGATTTCCATTGTGTTACTATTGCAAGTTAATTGGGTTTCTACAATGTTTGATGCATGTTGGTTGGGGTTGGGTGATATCATTAGTGTAAGTTGGCTGGAACTAGGCAATGGTGCTTGTGTAGGCTAATTTGAGTTGGGTGGTCCAAGCTCTAAGGGCACATTTTCCTTGTTCAACATTGTTGATCATTAACTACAAGGGACATATGCTTTGATGTTGCGTGTTTTCATGTTCCACCAAATCTTTTTGGCCCAAGCCTGTAACAAGTAGGGCCTATGCATTCCTTGCCCAACAAGGGTATGCTTTTATCCTTTCTGTAATCAACCCAAGACCATAAAAAATCTATTAAGTCAAGATAAGATTCAATAGCATATGATGTTAGTTCATCGTTCTTGTTGATAAGATCCCAAAAGTTGAAAAATCTTCCCACACTAAATTGATGTCAGTTGTGGATGTGCAAACTGTAAGAATGAATCGATACATGTGATTAACCCAAGTTATTTGGTATCTTGGCCTTTTTGGCCTTGGATCTTTGGAATTTGTTTGAATGGACTTTTGTATCCAACGGTAAAACAATAATTTTTCAAACTTATCTTTGTAAATCCTATCAATGACCTCATGATTTATTTCAAGTTTCATATATGGCTTTGCATCTATGTTTTAATCTCTTTCTTTTTTGTCCTCTGCATCTGCTTTTTGAATTACAATGTTTATTTTATGATCTTCCCATGTTTTCTGATCTAGATCCAATCTTTGTTTTGCAAATTGTTTCTGGCCTACACAATTTGTATGAACTACACACCACAACCTTAAAACTTGTTTTTTTGTCTTCTAGCACATATTTCCCTTTTCTTTGTTGCTAATTTGTAATTTATTCTACATTCACACCTTCAATTTGTTGATCTACAATTTGCTCTATAATCACACCCTCAATTTGCTAATATTTAGTTTGTTCATGCTTCACCATTTCAATTTGATGCTTTATTGAACACTTTTCAAAATCCGTACAAATTTTGCCAATGATCCTTCTACCCTTCTAAAACTTGGATATGCCTTTTATTCTACTTTTGGAATTTGACTTGTTGGTTTATTTCCCTAACATTCTACACCAAGATTGAGGATTTCTAAAAAACCTTGCAAATTTTTCTTTATAATACTTACTAGAGATGACATCCCAAAACATTTGAACTTGATGAACTCAATTCTTTAGAATGAAAGAAAGAGAGCTCAACCTTGGTATGTTTGAGACTCTTCTCCTTTTTTGGAAGGAACCCAAAATCCAATAATTTGGAGGGGTGTGGCAAGGTGTGCTCCTTTAAGGGTTAACATTAATTTCCCTTGCTTGGGGGATTCAAAGATATTATTGTGTTAGGGTTGCTACAACAAGGCATAAATGTCTTGAATTGTGTGTTATTGAACACTTTAAACTCTAAAATCATACAATAACCCTCTCATAACCAAACGCCAAACCCCCAACCCCCAATGAGATTACGCACTTTATGACCACTTATGTGCACCAAAGTGTGCTAGTTGACAACCCATAACCAAACATTAAAAAAACACAAGTTAGTGCTCAAACCCATAAATGAACACAACAGCTCATTCTTTGGATGTATGAAGCCAAATGTCTAAACACAAAAAGTCATGGCCGGGTGTATGATAATAAGGCACTTAATGAACACATATAGAGCGTTTGGTTATGGGTTTTGTTTGGAGACAGGCTGGTTTACCCTACGAGGTAAGTAAATGGTTTATACATAGCTAAGTGCTATTTTTACTACATACCTACTAACAACCTGCTTGTGAGTTGTTATCAGGTAGGTAGTCAAAAAAAGTAACTGAGGTAACTACCATGGTTAACTAGGGAACTGGAACCCAACAGAAAACTGTTTCCTGATCACTTGCCATCCATCTTTCATGGTGCATAGGTGGGTGCTGGTTCAGTGTGGCCCTTCTTTGGCTAGTTTGAAATATGTTTCATTTTCTTTTCCCCTATTGTGTACTTTGTGGGGGTTCTCTTTAATGTTAACAATACTTGGAGAATATTTTGGGAGTTGCAGTGGTATTCAATTTTTGAATAGTTCAATTCCAATCTAATTTAAATATTACATATTTCTTTGTCTTCTTTTGGTATATTGACATTTTTCTCCAAAGGCAATAATTCAATTTTTTTAATTACATAGAATGAATGGTATGCTATGGAATTCACCCTATCCACTCATGTGCACTTGTTACATTTGGAATGCCTTCTCTAGGCTAACAAATTACAATCATTCAAAGAAAGGACCTGTGATAGTATTTTATTTTATTTTAAAAATTCTATTCAAACATGTGTGATTAATTTCTTAAGACCAAATGGTCATCAAAACATAATTAGGATATGATGTGGCACTGTGTTGGACATGTTCTTTTTATTAATATTGTAAAATCATGTTTAAAAAATAATAATAATCAGAACTAAATGAAAAACAAAACCAACATGATCTAAAGAAAATTTATTAAAATAAAAATTTCACCACAAGAAGAATCCACCTTCACATTTACATATTATAATTTGAAACAATTGATCCAAATAATTGTTTCATTGCCAGAAGGAGGAAAGTGAAGGAGGAAAAAAAGTGAAGGAGAACTGACTAGTTACGGTTGGACTAAGAAACTGTCCATTGTTAAATTGGGCCATTTGATTTGAAAGGAGGAGGAGTAGGCCTAGTGCATGATGAGCTCATTCACCATCGCACTTGCTTGTTCATACTGCAATTCTTGTGCATAAATTCTTCAATTTTTTTGCACAAAGACAAAATCCTCTTCTCTAACTTCCTTTTGCTGTTGTTGTTGTGGTGGTGGTGGGTGTTTTTTTCCAAGTTCTTTGTTCTTGTTCTTGTTCTTGTGGTGGGTTTTTGTTTTCTGAGTTCATTTTTTGTTGTTGTTGTGGTGGGTGTTTCGTTTTCCAAGTTCTTTTGTTGTTGTTGTTGTTGTTGTTGTCGCGGGTGATTTTTTTTTGCAGCTCCTTTAGTGAAGAAGAGGAAAAATCATGTCGGAAAGTAGTACTGATGCCAGTGGCAGCAGAGCATCACCGGCAAGTCCTTACCGGCCGCCCCACATGCGGTTGTTGCACAACAACAATAATCCCGAGCAGGCTCCAAATTCGCGATCATCTGCGTCTTTACGGACTCCTCGCAAGGTTCTCTCGGGACACTTAGTGAGTTTGCAACCAAAATTCTCCGTGACATGCTTCAGTTCAAGGAATGCACTAAATGCTGATCAGCCGCGGACAACTACAGATCGCTCGTCTACGTCTGTAACAACAGAGTTGGCCTTGGAAGATGTGCTCTTGAGGCGCTTTTGTAGCAACCAACCCTCTTGGGTCCCTGAGAGCTTTCAAAGCGACAGATTACAGATCTTCCTCTTCGATTCCCGTATCCCATCGCCGCCATCAACCATGAGCTCCCCTGGTACGAGCTCACGCTCTGGCCGTTCAGCAGTCAAGCTTCTTATGACCCATGTATCTAGAATCATTCGGTTGATTGCTGCTCACCCAACAAAAGAAAGAAGAGCTCAAAGATTACAGCTTGGAGCTTTTGTTCATCGATTGACCTGGATGTCCATTTTGTTGCGAATCTGCTTTCTAGATCACATTTCCTCACATGGATAGTTGAGTGTAAAACGCCCGTTTCTTGACGGTCTGATTTTTTGTCGAGCTTTTTCTTTTCTTTTCTTTTTCTACCTTCTACCTTCTGGTTCTGATCAATCTGTGACTCTGCTGTGCTCCTGCTGCTGCAGGTGAATTCGACACCTCCTCTTTCTCCTCCTCCTGCCAGCAGCAAGTCTTGGTCGAGTCCGGGAGCTGCTATAACGGCTGCAGCCACGGATCGTATCAAGGTGTGTGGAGACTGGGAGACGAGTAACTACAGTGATGTTCTTGTGCGTACGCTGAAGCAGATCGCGGACTCGACTACTCGGGGATCATTCTCGGCGGTCCCTTTGCAGCGGCCTCGTTTGAAAATCGAGGTTAGAGTTACAAAGTGTTTTTTCAAGCACTTCGTTTCCGGAGCAGCAGCAGCTGATGGGTACAAGGGAGGTAGTTCTTATGACTGGAGTTCAAGCTTTTCGATTCCGCAGCTTGAGGAGCAATTTTCCAGCCGCCAACTTCACCATCAGGCCATTACCGAGACGACGACCATGGACAACATTGTAAGAGCTCAGGCATACGTGCGGCAAGCGCCGCATGGATTTAAAGAACTGCCTGGAGCGCCGCAATCGGAACGAACGATCATCGTGCAATTCCACGACACTTTGAGCAGCGATGTTAAAGGCACGGCGGTCAAGATTCGTTATCCTGCAGATGACCCAAAGATGATGATCGAGGTACTGTCTAGATCGTAAACTCAGGCTTGTCGTCACCTCATCCTAGATAGAATATTGAGTCCGCCTCACGTCTGCTATAAAATCCTTTCATTGCCGTGCAGGCTGGATCCGCCAAGGAAAAGGATGGAGGACATGAGACAATGGAGGAGGAGCAGCATCATGGCTTGTCTGAAGCTGATCATCTAGCTGCCGGCAGGGAGGAGGAGCAGCAATGCGCGAATGATATCAAGCTGCTACCCAAGTTCTCGATCAAGCACCATCGCAAGACTCGCGAGTGCATTGTGCAATTCTTGCGGGAAGGAAGAGGAGCCGACTTCAGGCTCGCAGTGATTACTAAGAACAAGGTGATTAACTGATCCAAAACCCATTGGCTGCCTGGTGAAACATCCCACACCCGAGCTTCCTTTTTTTCTTCATGCTAAGATCCCATTTCTGGAACAAGGATCAGTTGTGATCAAATCCAAGAAGCCAAGCAAAAGTACTGCAACTCTTCTTATCAAGACTTTGTTGTCAGCTCATGATTCAAGCTGGAGCAATATTCAACAACTGCTCAAAAATCTTCTTATGTCTGAGCTAGATCCATTTCTGCTTGATGAACTAACTACCACCGATATTGATCATGCCACCACCATCATCATCATCACATGTCAGGCTGCAACATATCTGCAGGTTCCACAGGAGAGCAGTACATCATCTGATCCAGCAATCCTTGAATGGGTGAAACAAGCATGGGATTCCCGGACTGCAGGATCTCTTGTGTTCCCTGCAAATCCAAGGTTCAAAATACATCTTATTACATACAAGGATGTCATCCATCGATACTACTCTGAGAATATGAAGGTGAGTATGTTGAAAATCAGGCAAGTGAGTGAGGACCAAGGAGGTGTGGCAAGCAAGGTGCAGAACTTCTTCGAAATCAACTTACAGTGTTCCCAAATTGAGAAGCACTGGATCGCAGATTTGGAAGAAGAAAATTTGGTAGCAACTGAGCACATGGCCTACAAGCTTGTCGAAGAGGCCACCAAGCTCACTGATGCCATGGGTGAGGTCTATATACCTTACTAGTTGAGAAGCTTCAGCTGCTCATGCAGCATCAGTGACAGCCTCAGTTTTAGTCCGTTTAGTTCAGCATAGCAGCAAAGTGTTGACCCAGAAAATTCAAAATCTACTACAATTCTGTGCAAAAACCAGCTTGGGTCCAGTTTAGGGTTGGAAATCCCAGCTTTTTGTCTCTGATTTTGTATTCCATGATCTAGACATGTAGATAAAACATCTTCTTGGAATTCAGCGTCCAAAATCATATACCAAAATCTATGTTATGATGATATCAGAGAACCTCTGCTGGGACAATCCATAACATCACATGATCAAAACATGCAAAAAGAAATCTAGAGAATCCTCAAGCTATACCATTTGCAGATGCTTTGGTAATGTATTGCTCGTAAACAATCAATAGCAAAAAATATTGGCAGCATAGTAGACGCCAATCTCACCAGATGAGAGGTTTCACTGTAAACCATATCTATTGAGAATTTCTCCATACTTATGATATGGCACAATAGAATTGTGATATGACCTGGTAATAAGATTCTAAGTCCCAACAACATATCACTGTGAACAAAAAAGCGGAGATCTGATCCTCAGGAATAGAGAGCATCATTGAACAATGCTTAAAGACATTCAATACACAGAGCCAATCATGGGAAACTCTCAGTTCCTCCACACTGTTGCAACACATGTTGGCAAACTACAAATTGAAATTGCATGTATAAAGTGTGCTTGCTGGCAGTTCTACTGAAAAGCTACTATGTAAAATAGTAGACAACAGATGAATAATAACTACACTCCATTCAATGGTCGCCTCATCTGTCCTCTTCCCAGATAAGCTCTACATCTATATTGATTTCAACTGCACCTCGTTCACTACACTTGATGTAAAAGTGCATCCAGCTTTTGCTTCTACTTTGGGTTGCACTTGGACAGATAGCAGCAACAGACTACACTTGACGTAAAAGTTCATCCAGCTTCGGCTTCTACTTGGGGTGCACTTGGACAGATAGCAGCAACAGACGACATGCTACACTTCATGTAGAAGTTCATCCAGCTTTGGCTTCTACTTTGGGTTGTACTTGGACAGATAGAAGCAACAGATGACATGCTGTGCAGGCACATTCCCATTCACTGGAAATCATACCCTCAGATTTGCAGCTGAAGATCATTAAATAAAAACTCCAGTGTCTGGTTAGCATTGTTGAACACAGCAAGGAGGCAATTTCACAGTTGAAACAACAAGACAGCTGAGACACGTACCACAATACACAAATTGGTTGAAATCAAGAGAGATGTGGCCTATTCTGCTGGCGTCAAATGCTCCAAACAGATTCCTGTAACCCCACACCAAATATGTCAAGTGCGGTGTCCCTCACCCAAAACCATCCTTACTCTGTTTCCTTTGCTCAAAGAAGATGTGAACAATACAGGTAATAGCAGAAGGAGGTAGCAGATGGCTATACTTGGCAGATTGAAGAAATATGCACATTGAGATGTAGTCATCAAGTTTGAACTTGCCCAACCGATTTGGATCAAAGCTCTGCATAGATACAAGTACAAAATATCATAACCCCTTTGTTAATTTGGGATGGCATGGGAAAGCCCAACACATGTGAACCCTCTTGCTTCATGGTTTTAGAGCAGCCATGAAATCCAACAATTTTCAGGGGAATTCCCAATATCCCTTTCTGTACCTGGCAAGCAGTGTAGAAGGAAGGTTCATCCAGAGTGAAGCCTGCTTGTTGGAGTGCCTGCATCCACATTCGTTCACACCTTTTCTTACTCTAATGGTTTAACCAAGTGACTAAAGATCCATGGTAAGGGAGTTCATTATAAACCTATCAACAATTACAAATCACACAAAACAAACTTGACTAGAAGTAGCACTTACAACATCATTGAATGGAGTAGAATTGGGCCTGAGAGTCTTACCTGGTACACTTCATTCAGGGCAAGAAATCCCTGGTCCCTGCATCCATCAACACCAATGAATCTCACCCTCATCAGAAAACATGAACTCCTGCTCCACTGGCCATAAAGAATTCATCTACAGAGATTTGAGGTCATCGCATACCTTGAAACATTTGAAAAGGATGTCTGCACCTGGGGAACCCAACATGACAATTCACCACAGCTAATCACAATGATGAATAGAAGTATTTTCCATACACTGAAACTTGCATGCCTTTGTCTAAAAAGAAAACAGAAAGTTCTATCCAATTGCAAGTGCAACAAATCAGCATTTGCATTATAAG
>Ga0209208_10007902_pt1 | contig 14296 bp, 7 predicted proteins | sample S1TSphfallax_3_FD_187694 | JGI IMG/M metagenome (GOLD analysis project Ga0209208, IMG submission 187694) | Host-associated microbial communities from peat moss isolated from Minnesota, USA - S1T2_Fd - Sphagnum fallax MG (SPAdes) (version 2) | ecosystem: Host-associated > Plants > Peat moss >...
ACAAAAAATAAAAATAAAAATAAAAATAAAAATCTGATTTTCTTTTTTGGGGGGAAAAAGATATTGATCCCCGATATTTTGTGTACTTGGTGTTTTTCTTAAAGAAATTGATTTCAGAGAAGTGGTGGCAATTTTTTGCTAAAAAAATTACATTTTTACACTCGAAAACATGTTTTCCCAAGTATTTCTCCAAAAAAAAAATTTCACAAATGAGCTAAAAATTGCCACAAATTTTTTTAAATTTTTTTTTTTAATTTAAAAAAAAAATCAGCTCCCAAGCTCCAACATCTCTTTACCATTCTTGAAAAAATCTTAATAATTTTTTGCATTGTTGGGATTGGTGTATTATTTTAGACAAAAAATGTGACAAAATTAGTAAAGAAATTCAATCAACTAAATGTATGGTATAATCCACTACTGAGCAATTGTGATAAACAAAAGATTATACTTTCATAATTGACTGTGGTGGTGAAATTTTGCTATTTTGTGAAAATTTCTTTGAGGAAAACCTGAAAATATGTGTAGTAATAAACATGTTTCTCAACAGAAATTCCCCACTTTTATCCCCAAAAATATGTATTTTAAAATGAAAATGAAAATGAAAAAAAATACTCAATATTGACAAATGGAAAAAAAAATTGGTGACAGACAAATTCTAGAGATATATATCTATATACGAGTTTTGTACGATTATTTTGAATTTATAAAGAACTGCTAATTCCAGTTACTAAATTATTTAAGAATCAGAGAACCACCAGTTCTAAGAATCAGCATAATTAGTTTAATTTAATTTAATTTAATTATTTTTATTTTAACTAATTTTTTTCAAAAAAAAAACTGGTTATTTTTTGTCCTGGTTATTTGTTTTAAAAAACCTTAAATAACCGACGGTTCTCATGAAAGAACCCCCCTGAAGAACTGGACTTTTTAACCCTGATCTAGTGCAGCCTCTAGTTTGTGAATGGTAGATGAATGAATGAATGAATGAATGAATGGATGGATGGATGGATGGATGGATGAATGAAATTCATACATATCAATTGAGAACTCATTCAATTTCCAGTGTGCTTCCACTTCCTACAACTAACTAATTAACTAACTAACTAACTAAATGAATTTCAGACTCAGACTGAACCAACAAGTTAACCACCAGTTAACCACCACCAGTTAACTACCGACCACCGAAATGGGCTTTTATTGTGACCCAGAACTCACCACTGCAGTCTGCACCCATTGGAAAACAAACCCCTTCCTTCCAACCACAGTTAACCAACACCCACCAGAGATGGCCTGTTATTTACTTGGATGTGGATGAACCTCAACTGAGTTAATATTTGGTTTCACTTTAGTAACCAACTCTGTAGGAAAATAGGTCTCATCTATAGGTAGGTAGGTAGGAAAATAGGTAACCACTAGTTAAGTAGTTGGTTTATACATAGGGTAAGGGCTTACTACCTACCTACTAACAACCTGCTTTGTGGGTTGTTATTGTTGTTGTTGTTGTTGTTAGTAGGTAGGTAGGTAGGTAGGTAGGTAGGGGGAAAAAAAAGCAACTGAGCTAACCACCATGGTTAGCTTGGGAACTGGAACCCAACAGAAAGCTGTTTTCTGATCACTTTCCATTCATCCATCATGGTGTGCTGGTGGGTGCTGGTTCACTGTGGCCCTCCCTTCCTTCCTTCCCACGGAGTTCAAAGTTTTGGATGAACTAACTAACCACAAATGAGTAAAGTAACCTAACTAAATTACTAATTACTACCCCCTCACACTACCCGAGCAATTAGTAATTAGTAACTTACCAGTGTTGTGCAGTGGTTTGATGATGATGTTGTTGTTCATAACCTACACGGTTCTGGGTTTTTTTTAATTAAAAAAATAAGAAATGAAAAAAATTGGAGAATTCTGATTTATTTATTTATTTTTTTCCCCCAAAAAAATTTCAGAATTGCAGAACCTATGGTTTCCGATTATTTATTTATTTATTTATTAAATCAGAATTGAAAGAATACCTTCACTTTTGGAAGTTTTGGAAAGGTTCCAAAGGAATGATGGTTATCATGAAAAGAACCGGCAAGAACCGGCAGTTTAGGGTAAGGTTCTTTGACCCAGTTCTTTGGGTTTTTTTAGTACCCTGGTTAAGTGTCCAAACCAGTTGTACAAGTGTCCACACCAGTTGCACAAGTGTCCAAACCAGTTGTACTGTTTCTGAAAAAACCCACCAGTAGAGAGGAGAGGGGTCAGAACCGGTTCTTTGCTTTCCTGAGAATGGTCTGTAAAGGCTCCATATACCCTGCCTGCCGGTTCTTTCAGTGAAAAGGAGGAAACCAGAAACCACCCAATAATAATTACATGTGTAATTAATTGAGTTAAAAAATATCATAGGTAAAGTAGTAGGCACAGAAAATGTTAAGTGGTTATTATCGTGCATTCACACCTGATGTTAAGTTGGTGTTAAATGCAAAATCTAGGTGGCATCCTAGGTGGCGTGGCACCCATTGTTAAATGGGGCCATAGCTTGATGCTAAGTGAATGTTAGATTTAACATAATTTTTTTTATGGTAATTAGGTTTAAGTCCTAAATGGCTAGCATGGTGTTAGGGGACTCGACCTTAGTAGAGTCCCTAACACCAAGTGTGAATGCACCTTTATGTAAGCAGGTAACATAACCACAAGCACTAAACAAGGTAACAAGCAATGTTTTTCAATATTTTTTAAATGTCCTCATGTTTTTGACCTAATTTTTTTTAAGATTCGACAAAAGAACAATAAAAAGTTAACAATGAAATCCATTTCCAACCATGTCATGGATATTTATTCACTTGTATGTTGTTCAAGGTTGGAAATGGATTTCATTGTTAACTTGTGTGGAAATGGTTGGTGTGCAACATATAAGAAAGAATGATTTTCATTTTATGATCATTGCCATGGTCACATATGGGGGCGTATTAGGTGTGAAGCCCATTTCAATGGTTTGTGATGGCAATAATGTGTTTCAAGGTGCAAAAGTTGGTGTCACCACATAAATGAAGAATAATGTGGCTCCATTTCTTATTAGAGTGTAATGTTTTGCACATCAAACTTACATACTTGTGTCGATTTTATCAAATTTCATTACAACACATTTTGGTTTTTGTGATTTGCATTTGTGACTAAGTATTAATTGCAAAGGACATCTGTGACTAACGACTTATGAAGTGTTAAACCCATGTTGTTTCCCCCAACTAGTCACAAAGGACAATGATGTGATCATCTAGTTGTAAGTGTCAATCATATTATCAACTAGTTTTTTCTAATTTTGTAAAAATTAGAAAAAACTAGTTGATTTATGAAATTCCACGTCATAAATTCCCATGGTATGATGTCTAAAGTGTTAAGTAATGTGTAAAATGTAAAACAATTTATAGTTGCAATGTTGATATAATAGTTGATTATATTGTGTTTTGTTGCACCTATGTATCAAGGTTACATTTGAAATTGAATCACTTTGAGTTATAACTATTCGTTGTTAATCACATAATGGGGACTACATGTTGTTGCCATTTGGCCTTATTATATTGGTCATAATAATGCATCTATAGGTATTGGGATTTCCTTGTCATGCCATGTGTCAATATATTATTTAATAATCAAGGATTTATAGTTGCAATATTCATCTGGTAGTTGCATGTATTATGTTTTGTTGCACCCATGTGTCAATGTTCTATTTGAGATTTATTCATTTCAAATTACAAAATTTTATTGTTAGTTGCATGTTAGGGATAACTTGATGAGACATTGTTTTTGAATGACATGCATGAATGTTCATGTTTAATACACAAAAATCACATAATTTTATCCCAAACTATATCATGATAATTGCACGAATTTAATTAAAGTGTAAATCACACGTACTTCACATCAAAACATCACAAGTATAAAAGACGTATCATTTATATAAAAGTAATATGTATTTTTTCATTCCATTTTTACATTTTGAAGCCCACAAATTTTGCATAAACATATTGTTTTACGATTTTTACATAGATTGTATTAAAATTTCATGATATTGTAAGTTTGTGATGATGTCATAATACCTACCTACCTACCTATTAAGTACTTAATAGGTCATAACTAAGTACCTATACATATTATGTACATATTAGTAGTTGTACCTAACTATTATTTATAGATTAAATATCTACTACTAAGTACCATGTAGGTCATACCTAGGTATGACTAGACTAATGTATTATTACTTTTTAGGTACCTAAAAGTTATCTAAATAGGTATCACACTTGATAAAAACCTAAGCTACTTAGTAAGTGAGCTAGGTAGAAATATCTAATAAATAGTAATTGCGATTAGGTTGTGATGCTACAATTAGGTTGCAGCTAAAATTTTATCCCATATTGTTTGTCCATTTTTTCAAGTTTGCAAATTACATAAGTGGGTTGGCTAGGTGCACTAAACACAATCAAATTTATCAATTGCCATATGGGATGAGCTAATAAACACCCTAAAAACTACACTTAAAATAAAATAGGATTTTTCTTAAAAGGTCATAACATTTATTTCACTTACCTACTTAACCTACACCTAGTAACTACCTACTTAGATCTATTGCCTACTTAGCCCAAACCTACTTAGGCTAAGTGCCACCTTAGCTAGGTGAAACTTAGGTAGCCTAAGCCACCTAAACTAAACCTATAGTTAAGTGGTCTGGGGCATTGTAAATGGCTTAGTTGTAAACTAGGCTAGGTAATTTTGGCGACTTAGATTATACCTATGGCTATGTGGCTTAGACCTACCCAAGGTGCCACATGACCTATTGTAGATGGCCTAATTATAGGCTAGCCTTAAATGAGTAGGTGTCGTCTACAACTACTGAAATATAGTTTTGGAAACAACTATTTTTGACTTACCACCTAATGTACAATCTAGTTGACCTTGATCAAATGGTGGGAAATATATATTGTTATTTATTCTCCAAATATAATTAATAACCTAGATGTTGCCACATGTCATTTAGTGGACGATTGTTTAGTTGTTACATGTCAAATTAAAGTTGGTGCATGGTAGTTTCATTGTAGTCATAAGTATAATCACATGAACACATTTAGATATGTGTATATAGTTGATTTATGCATATTTTACAAATGCAAAAAATCATCCATTGTTTGCAATTAAAGGTCATTGGTGACTTGTTATTTGATGTTGGGTGGTTTTTAGTTGCCAATGTTGCTTGCAACCAAAAACATAAAAATAAATTGTAGATGATTGTTTTTCTTCTATTAGTAGGAATGTAAGTACATTTGTTATTATTAGGTAGGTAGGTATTAAGTACATAATGCAATTGTAATGTGACTATCTTGGTTGCATATGTGAATAAACGTATATACCATATTGTAAAAAATAAGAACACACCATGAGAAATCAATTCATTGAAAAAAAATGAAATAGGTCATAATTGTAACATACATGTAAGGAAGACCAAAATTCATCCAAAGTTAAAAATTAGTTGCACAAACAACTATTTATAATCAAATTAGTAACATTTAGTCACACTTACCAGTCAAATAGGAGGTAGTTGTAAACAACAAGATTTTTTGTAATGCAATGTATTGTTTGATAACTAAGGACCTAACATTGCAACATTCATCTAATAGTCACATGTACTATGTTCTATTACACCCATGTGTTAAGGTTTTATTTGATATTTAATCTCAATTTGTAAACATTCATTGTTAATCACATAATCTAGATTACATGCACCACTTGGCTTCATTATATTAATCAGACAATGCATTTATAAATTTTGGGACTTCCTTGTCATGCCATTTGTCCATGTATTATTTGATAACTAGGGATCTATAGTTGCAATGTTCATGTAATAATTGCATGTATTGTGTTATGTTGCATCCATGTGTCAAAGTTTTATTTGATATTTACTTGCTTGAAGCTGCAAAACTTAATTGTTAGTTGTAGAATAATGATTATTTGTTTTTGCCATTTATTTTATTATATTGGTCATAACAATGCATATGTAAGTTTTGTGACTTCCCTTGTCATGCCATGTGTTAATGTATTGACAATTAAGGATTTATAGTAGATTATGAATCATTAAGTTGATTATATAGTCACAACTTGTGACACCTTGTTGCCATGTGACATGCCATATCATCATCACAAAAGATTGAATAAATGACATTTTCAACTAAGTAATAAATGATTGTTGCCACATGATATGACACATCATCGTCAAGGGAGATTGAGTTGTTGTTAGTTGCAAAGGTCTTGATGGTACTTTTGACTAACTATTTTCACAACACAATTACATATTAACACAAATTGAAGAATAATAAGAAATTTTACTAAAAGAACCAATGATTTGTCATATTGATTATAATCACAAAACTATGATGCCATGTTGTGTCCTTTGCCATTACTAAGTGAATTATCTAATTATGTAATCATAGATGTAGTCGAAAAAAACAATAGTTGTTTTCGGGTCTAGTTGAAAAGAACACAATGTGTTGTAATGTCTATGTTTGGTTGATTGCTTGGAGGCCCTCCTTAGGCATTGTATGGGTTCTTTTCTCATTCATTAAAAAAATTCTTGAGTCTTGTAGGTTGTTTGATGTGCTCACAAATAAAGGAAACAAGTTGTAGCAAAATGTGAAAACAAAATGGATTAACATGATATCTTCCATGAAACACATTATGGAACAGTATTATGCTTTGATTGCAAATATGCATGATGATGTCTTGAGGAAAAACATTGGCACTCATAATTTGAACTTGTTTTGTGACTTGGAGTTGATTTTGGGTTTACATGCCATTTTCCCTCTTTTGCATTGTGTGCATACCTTAAATCAAATTTGTTCAATCTTGTGACATATTCATGTGTGGCTTTATTGATGCAATGAACATTTACCAATTGGAGCCCCACTATTCTTATAACAATATATTCATTGAATTTGATGAGTTAAATTATCTTTAGAATTTCACTAGCAAGACTTTTCCAATGAATTGGGTAATAAACATCAATGCCGAGAAAGTTGATTGCCTTATCATTAGGTTTTTGGTTCTAAATATTTTGTGAATAAGTGATGTTTTGTAATAGGAAATGTCAAACCTTTATGTTGAGGTTAAATTTCCCCAAGGTGATGATTCATGTGAATTTCTTTTTTTAAGGATATGTAAAAATTTTAGTTCATGAACTAGAGGCTAGATTCTTGAAACCATGAACTTATGTTGGCATTTAAGTGTGATCAACCTTAATTTTTGGGTTGATTGCTTTAATGATGTTAAACATGTTTCTATTAGCACTTGATTGTCATCAAGGATGCCTATTATGGGCTTCACAATGTGTGGAAGGATGGGGTTTTGATGGAATTTCTACTTTATGGTTGTGATTTGGATTTGCAATGTTTTAAAAAAAAAAGACTATGGTTGCAAATAATGAACTAGCCATGAAAGAGGACTTTCTTTTGAATTATATCATTTTATTGTGGGTCAAGATTACATACATTTTCTTCCATCTTCAAGCACAAACTCTTTAAATGTATTAAGCTTGTTGATGTTGCTTGTGTTCAAATCCTTGAATACGTGGAAATTGAACATTGTTTCTTTGTACTGGTATTCATGAATAATAAGTTGAAAATTTGCCTCACTTGCCATTTGGACCTATATATGTGTTTTTTTGCACAATGATTTTGCATGATTGAAAAATTTCCTTTTGAAGAGCCCATCAAACATTAGAAGAACACAAAGGCACAAGATTGTATTGATGCTTACAAGTAGAAGGTTATTTTTGAAATAACCTTTAAATTCTATGGCCTTTCTTATGGGGAAAAATTCCTTGTTTACGAAGATTTTTGCAGAAATGTGGATCACAATCATAGGTATAAAATTTGGTCCATTTTCATTGAAACGTACATTGCATGCAATTGCATGCAATGGTCATCTTTTTAAGTTTTGGAGTACATGTTTTGATAGGCACATGCACTATGCCTTTTTACATGTGTGTTTGTATATTGTGGAGTGTTCATTGTTTACTATTCATTGTTCAATGCAACCATTAAATTTTTATGGAAGTGGAATGTGGAGTAGGGCTTTGGGGTTTCAAGGACCCCTTTAGTTTGGAGCTACATTGTGCAAAATGCAATAATGTAGTTCTATGCAATGTGCTATTCATTGGCAAGTCATTGGTGATGGTCTTTGATTTGTTGTTTATAGTTTGAGTTTTTGCTTGATGTGGTTAGTTGGAACTTGTGATGAGTTGTGGGTGTGAACCAACTATTGTTGCAAATGGGCAAAGGTTTTTTTTTTTGGAAATTGGGTTCAACACCCCTATGTGTCTTTTTGCAATTGGAAAAATTGTTTTGTTTTGTTTTTTTGGTTCATTGTAATGCTTCAAGTGCCTAAAGCTTGGTGATCAATGTACTTCAAAAGTTTTGATATTTCTATGGTACATTGATTGCCAAACTTTAGGCACTTTGATGTGTTTGAAACACCAAATGCTTGATCTGAGATTAATCAAGATAACCAAATTACACATATTGCAATTTGTTTCAATCATTAAAAGCTTGTTCTTGATTAACCATGGTAATCAATCACATGACCACCAAAACAATTGTTTAGTTAATTTGCACAATTCTAGAATTTGACAAATAACCATATTACACATTTTCCCCAACCAATTAGAGCCATGTTTGTTATGTGCATGCTTGAAATATAATGACCCTACTTTGACCCTTGTATTTCCAACCATGGTCTTGTGATAATTTTTGTGTTTTAACAAGTTATCAAGTTTAAACATCATGAGCTTTTCCATCCCTTCTACTTTTGAACACATTGCACAACATACCTAGTGCACATTACCTTTGACATTCATTACAAATTCTACCCCAAGGAAGGTGTGTGATCCACTTATCTTGAAAATGTTGCACATCTTTGTGATTGCACTTTGTTTTGTTCATTACAAGGGTCAATCTTAGAGGCTCTTCTAAACATATTATATACATAGTGAAAGTGTCATAAACAAATGCCAACTCAAGATCAATGTTAATGTGGACAGGGAAGATGGGCTTAAACTTAAAGTCCCTTGAAATTGATGAAGGACCTCAAGACATGGTAAAAACACATCACATACACAACACATTGACACAATATTTAAGCTTCACACATTGAGATGCACACAATGCATAAGCCTCACACAACTTGAAAAATTTAAAAATAATAATGCACCTTGGAATCTAGACGAGTTGGTCTTTAAGTCTTCAACAAGAAAAAGGGGCCATAAAATAGAAATGGATTTGTAGAAGCTTGATTGTCAATTTGCAATGTAATTTGTTTGACAACACCTTTCAACATAAGCTTTTGGAATCAATGTGACCCCTTGAATTTGAACAATGATTTCTTCACAAACACAATACCCTTTGCCATCAAAGTTCATTGCTCCATTTCTTCAAGAAAAAAAAAATTCATGCAAATCCTACAATGTAAGCAGTGATGAGATTTTCCAAATCCATACAACCATAAAAGCTTGTGGTTACAAAGGTCCATGGGGTTGTATGAAAGTTGATTACACAAAAGAATGGAGCATGTCACATTGGCAACTACATTCTTGAAAGGGAGATGGGGAGGTCAAAGGCTCATTAGAGAGCTAGGAGCAATCTTGTTGATGGTGAAAGTGATAGGAGAGGCAATGTGGTTACATTGTTGTACAAAGCTTTTAACTTTTGGTCATGAAAAAATTCATTTCAATTTATTTTCTTTACCTACATGTCACAAATTTAAATCCAAGGAATGTTAAAGCAATTTTTAGCCCTGAAAAAAATGGTAACAAATTAAAAGTGGCATTCGGTTTGATGCACTTGTAGGATAGTGCCCAATAAGAACACTATTTTTGAATTACTTCGATTGTACTCAAACTATGATGAATGTTTTAGCTATATTTCTTACATTCAACTAAAAAATAAAATTCAAGATGCAATGGCTAGAATTCCCCACTTCAGCCTAAAGGTCTCAAGTTTTTTAAATACCAAATTGTCATTTTTTTCTCCATATGGATGAAAAATAGAATGTAGTCCCTAGGCAACTTTCTTAGGTAAGTGAGCCCAAGACAATGGGGACGTCCAACTTTCCATAGGGAAAATGTGATTAAACCCAATTCTTGCAACTTTCTTAAGGAGACAAGGACTTAACCAAAAAAATTTGAAGAACTTTTTTAACAAAGCTACCTTGGGAAGAAAGGCATTTGGAAGCCCTAACCATGTTGGCCAAGGAACATGCCCTTTTCCAAATTCTTCAAACAAGATGTTTTGGGAAGATGTGCACTTGCAATTTCCTCAAAGAAAAGGGGACTTAACACAAGTAGAAAAATCCTATTTTGTGAATTGTGTTAAGCAATTGAAAGTGTTGTTTGTGATTATTTTGGAGACCAAAATAATCCTAAATGACATTTATAGTTGTTTAAAACAAGTTGCAAAATGGGTTTTTATTTATTGATGTAACCAAGTTTTCAACCTAGTTGGCTTAGGAAGAAAGGAACCTGGAAACCCCAACCAGGTTGGTTGAAAATAGGTTGAAATATTCCATGGGCAACTTGGTTAAGGCTTTCAAGTTTTTCAAGTCCCCTTCTCCCTGGGACCTTGGTTCCCAATTCTTGAATCAGGTTACATGATGAATCAATGTTGTATGTGTTGGTTTTTCTATAATTTATCACCTATGTTATACAACAATTTTTGATTTCTCATTTATTATGCAACTTTTCATCCATATTGTGCTTACCATTGCACCTTGACAAATTTCTTTAAAAATAGGTGCAAGAAAGATAGTTAAAACATTCATTATATTTTGGGAAAGTCAAAATTAAAAATAGTTTTCTTGTTGGGCATTGTCCTACAAATGCATTAAGCCTTATATACATTTAGCTCATTACTCTTTATTAGAGTTTGATGTATGTAAAGTAGTTTGGTGACGAATAAATAGGTAGATAATGTTGTTTGGTTCTTGATTTCAAAAGGAACCTCTAGTCCCAATTCTAATTTTTTTGGGTTTTTGATGGAACCTTTGGTCCAATCTTCAGACTAGTTCTTTGAATTTACGAACCTTTGGTTTTGGTCATTTTTGTAAAGAATTTAAAATCAATCTAGTTCCATCTCCACTTACACACAACTAAACTATTTTATTATATTGTGTAATATTAATTGTTTAACTAGTCCACAAAATTCAAAATAGAGATTATACAATATTAATTATGTACAACCAATCAAAACCAATAACTTGCCTAAAATGTAAGCCCAAGATTATATTTTAAAAAAATAGTGTTGTACTTATCTACTTAGAGAACCTCAACTTGTTCAAAATAGGGCAACACTTGGTTTAGGTTTTAATTTCAATTTTGAAAGGAAATCAATTGCCTTGATTATGCTCCAATGATGATTCCAACACGACTGGAAGCATCTAGTCCAAATAACCTATAACCCAAACTTAAACCTACCAACACTAGTACATACATGTGAATTGTTAATATACATTTGATCAATGTGGTTAGTTATGAGACAAGATTACAAACCAAAATTATTTGTTGTCGTACCAAACACTAGAAGATACATGTGAATTGTTTAGCATATATATTAATCAATGTGGTTAGTTATGGGACAAGAATACAAACCAAAATTATTTTTTGCCCACACATTATAAGAGTGAAAACATGATAGCCAAGTGGTGTTTTGGAGTAATAATTTTGGTGTTTAGAGACTTCATTTGGACTTTCATGTTTGTTTCTCATTTTTTTGGGAAAAGGAAAAGCTTTTCATCTAGTCGAGGTTAATTCCAAACATTGAGTCATTCAAATTAGATTTTAACACTTTGTTTTTTTTTGTTTTTTTGGGTTTGTCCCAAGAATACTCATCCATTTTACAACGAGTAGAATGAAAACACCCATGGATGGATGATTTGGGTATTTAAAGGGAATTTTTTCATCCAAAGATCTTTTAAAAAAAAAAAGATCTTCCATCCAAGATCTTTGGCATTTAAAGGCATCAAGCCAAGCTAAACCACAAAGGGTTGGGGGGAGGTGGTGACCTTCCTTGGAAGGTTAATAAGTCAAACAAGTGTAATTAGGCTAGCTAGGCACAACTGAAATGCTAGAACATAAAAAGGGAAGGATGTGTAATTGTAATAACTTAGCCCAATCTTGAGGCACACTTTGGTACCACATCAAGTACTAGTACCACCCAAAAAAAGGCTTTCTGACTTGAGAGAGAGAGAGAGAGAGAGAAAGAGAGAGAGAGGCAAATTTGCATTAAATCATGTGAGAGATCCTGATCCTCCCGCCAACATCTTTCTTGCATACATACATTGTTTTTGCCAGTTGACCTAACTTGAAAGATTGATGAAAAATTTCCCTCCCCACAAGCACCAAAGAGAAAAGTTTAAAGAGTGTTAGTTTTCTAACCCTAATATCTATATATATAAACCCATAGTTCATAGTTCATACCCCTTTAGGTCATGCCCCCCCCTGGCCATTATTAGCCCAGGCTACAAATGGCAAAGAACACAACTAGGGCAGAAAAAAACACATTCTTAAGACATCAAAGCAAATGAGATGAGGCACCTTGTACCCAATGTGTTCCTCCAACCTGTTCCCAAAGTTCCCAAAGTGTTCCCCAACATGTTCCCAATACCATTTCATTTTTATCCCATTTCTTTTGCCCTAAGTCTTATTATGTAATCTATATTGATGTGTAATTGTCAAATTTTGGTCATTTTGGCACATAATTGTTATGGTCAACGACCATGGTGCAATTGTCTTTGTGACAAACTTTGATCATTTTGGCACATAATTGTTGATTAGGTGACTATTTATAATTGTTATGGTTGATGACCATGGTTTAATTGTCTTTGTGATGAAAAAAAAACCTTTATATACCTAATCTATATAAACCAATTTTGATGTTTCGACCTTATACCTTGTCCACATAAACTAGTTTTGATTATCATCGTTGCTAGAATAAATAAGCCCAAGGGATGAGATTATAACATAATATATTAAAAAGCAATCCAAAGTTGATTATTCTTTATTATTTATTATTTTTGTTGGTGATGGGCTAATTACAAAGTTCCCATCACAAAAGATAAATTTTTTTGGGGAACTTTGGGGGTTCTCCCCACGACTAATTGATACAAGTCACAATATACACTACCATAAGTCTATAGTGTAGTAATAATGGCTATTACTAATCCATGAAAGTCATGTTGTGTGAGTTTTTTTATTAAAAAAAAAAACAAGATTTTAAAGTGAAATTGAGATGGACAATAATTTGTTCAACACTATTTCCTTCCCTTCCCTTGCCCCACCCCTCCCCACTCCATTTTGACTTGCCAACAAGAGCTTGTGTTGAAACTTGAGTTTGGGAAATGGACCCACTAGAGTTAAAATGGGGAATTCCTTTTCACCATTCTTGGAATTCATGGCTTTAATAAAGAAGGGTGGAATAAAATCACAAAGTTCCCTCCCTATGTGAGAAAAAAAATAAAGACATTGGTTGAAGTTCCCAATTCCCCAAAGTAATAAATTCACTACAAAAGTCATGCTATATGAAAAGCATGGGAGGAGAGAGAGAGAGAGAGAGAGAGAGAGAGAGAGATGGGTTCCCAGTTCCCAAGTAGTCAAAAAAAAATCCCCCACACACCTAATAACTAAATAGAGAGAGGCTCACACATGTTGTTAGTTGTGACCTAATAATACTAGAGCCCTCAAACAACATATTTATTTTTCTAGGCCAAGGGCTTTATTTAGGCCCTAGGGGTTTAAATGTAAAGATTATTAGGATGAAGTGGATGAGAAATGGATGAAAAATGTAAAGATTGTTAGGATGAAGTGGATGAGAAATGGATGAAAATGTAAAGATTATTAGGATGAAGTGGATGAGACTAGGGGGATGTAACTACCACCAAAATATTGTCCACCAGGTAAATTTTTCTTGGGAGGAGGAGGGGTGCCCCCTTATATGTGGATGAATGTCCCTAAAATAATGACAAAATAAAAAGCAAAAAAACCATGATAAAAAAAATAATCGACAAGGGTCATTTAAATTTTTTTCACGTCCCAAGAACTGGGAAAGTGGACGAAACTTAAGGGAACGTGGATGAAAAAATCCACGATAAGTAATAGGTAGTAGCAGACAATTTGGGCACAAATTTTAATTTTGTTTTTAAAATAATGTCCACCCCAGGAATTAGAAAGTGGATGAAACTGAAGGAACGTGGATGAATGTGGGTAGGATTAGCGGATGAAACAAAACCA
>Ga0209208_10007903_pt1 | contig 14296 bp, 11 predicted proteins | sample S1TSphfallax_3_FD_187694 | JGI IMG/M metagenome (GOLD analysis project Ga0209208, IMG submission 187694) | Host-associated microbial communities from peat moss isolated from Minnesota, USA - S1T2_Fd - Sphagnum fallax MG (SPAdes) (version 2) | ecosystem: Host-associated > Plants > Peat moss >...
TCAAAATGCTTGTGTAATCCCATCTTCAGCAGAAATAGAAAAACTTGAAAAAGATATTAATACACTCAAAGAAGCTGGGGGTGAGCTTACTATCTAAACTTTCAATGTTGTCCATGATCTTGTTGTCAATGTTGGTATTGTGACAGAAACTCAGTATGCTTGTTAGTGTATGACGTTGGCCTCCACTGATTGCTGGTCACTGATGAAGTCAATGGAGATGTTACAGTAGTGGCTCACCACCATACATGTTGCTTTCGGAGGTCAGTGAACATGTGGGTGATTGTCAATGTTGTTTAAACTGCTCCTTAGTCCTTTATCTGATTTTTAGGGTTGGATTTCAATTTCTCTTTACTATTCACTGATATGTTGTTGAATATGAGATATCTATAACCTTATTATTGGGTAATATTTCAATTCTATTCAAGTTTACTCAAATTGTGTCATTGAAAATGTCCTCAATTCACATGTAGATATTTCATTTGACCTGCTGATGTTCTCTATGATCTGAATCTCATGATCTCAACATCTCCAAAATACAACTTCTACCTTTCATGTGCATCATAGATTCATGTGCAAAACCATCCTCTAGATATCGTCAGTGGTCATCTTGCTTCTCATCTAAAGCAAGGGAAAGTGAGAGTTTGCAAGATTTGAGTGGTTGAGTCGTTGTTTAAATTGTTTCAGCATTGGACTTGAAGAAGAGCAGGGAGTCACATTGATCTTTGTTATGTGTGGGTGAATGTAAAGCAGGTTAAAGTTAGGGAGCTTGGGCACATGGGTATTGAAGCATGTGCAATTATGCAGGAAGGAGAAAGTGAGAACCAGGTTCTCTCTCCCTGTGCTTGTCCTCCTATGACTACTTGACCTTTTATGCAACTACATACCATGACAGTAATACTACAGCCTTTCAAAATTGTGGATAATAGATTGGTTTTCATTGGGGTGCTTTGCCAGAAAATTTAATGTTCCCAAGGCAGTACCATAGGCATGGTACTAATACACCAATATTATGTCAACTGACTCAGTTCTAATTGGTTTCTATTCCTTATGAGGAATTCATTGCTTTTTCTTGGTTATTTATTGATTGCAGAAAGAGTATGTGGCTGTTGTTTGGTTATCACACCTTGTGATGGAAGCTGATTTTGAATGTTCATCAATTTTCAAAGAACTGGTGAGGAATATGAGTATCCTTCAGGAACATATAGATATGTACTAACGCCTTTTGCATCCAGTTTTGATGACAGTTTGCTTCTTATATATCTGTGCAGCTCCTTTGATAATTCTTAATGTTTCCAGAAGATTTGAGACTTAACTTGGTAAGGGGCTTGGTGCAAACAGGAACTCCAGCAAAAGACACCAGTCAGGGTGTTACACCAACGAAGCCCTCTTACAGGAACACACACCATTCACTGGTATCCATACCATTTCCTTTGATGTGGAGGTTTCACCAAGTCTTATTAGTTTTTGGGATTGTCTTCACACACAACTTTTTTGTGTCTCCTCTGTTAGCTTTGTCATCTAAAGGCTTCACTTGAATGGGAGGTTCTAAGGTGGTTTTGACTATGGCAGCTTGAGAGCAAGTTTTTTTAGTAACCCTTCTTTTGATTCTGCATGTGTTGTTGATTCTGTTTCGCAGTATGAGGTGCGAACAAATCAAAGGCAGCCAAAAAGTACTTTTTTGTCATTCTTGTGCACTCAGGTACAAATTACCTCATCACTCAATTTGGGCTTTTTGAATTAATACTTTTTCATACCCTTTCTGAACAGCTTTCACTGGAAAGAGATGTAAGTGACATCATGTGTGCGAATGCTACTTTGAATGATTATTGAGACTTTCCATGCACCAACAAAAATTCCCATTCAGAGATATGGGTTATGGGGAGGGTTTGAATGTTGAAAGTGAAAAGCCTCCCTAAGCCTGCAGGCTATTGAATGAGATTTATAAACAAAAATTGTTCATGAAATCAGTTGGCAAGTGTAGGCAAGGACATACATCAACGAGTTTGTTAGAGCAGTTTGAAGGTTGATGATGGTGGAACAGGGGCAGCAGCATTTGAAGGGGCCAAAACATGAGCCAAAATAGTGCCTGGATCTATATTTTCTTAGGTTTCTGAGAAATCCAACAGAGATGGGGAAGTGTCCAAAGCTATCATGGGCTTCTTCTCTTGTAAGCTCAGTTTATTTGTCACCTAACCAAATCCTGCTCAAGTTATTCTATAGGCAACTTTAGTGTCTGTTCTCAGAATATTTCTCAAGCAAGTGTGTTGAGAGGGGTTTCAAATTCCCTAGTCATTGTGCACGTGAATTTTTCCTTAAAGCTTTATAAAGTAACAATTACATGCTTCTCTGATTATGATTCCCTTTATAATGTGCATTTTCATGTGCATTTTCCTTCTGAAAGATCCATAAAGAAATCACTCTCATGTTCCCTCTATAACATTTGGGCATGTGAACTAAAGAATTTTCTCTCTGAGGATCCTTGGAAAAAAAATCGTCATTCCCTCTATAACTTTTAGGCACTAAGAAAAAAATCCAACAGTTTCATTGGCCATAACGTTTTTCCTTTCACACCTAGACAGACAAGCCTATTCAACACCTTGTACAATATATTTATTCACACTTCAGATAAAATTTTGTATTAGTTCAGGTCAAAAATGGTGACAACTAGAATTTGCATGCAACCATTGAAATGGCTTAGTGTATATTTCCATGGAGGTGATGAGATGGCCAAGTGCTGATTTGCATGCAATCAATTGAGCCAACTGCACATATACTCAAGAAGGCTCACCTTATTTCCTTTTGGGAGGGATCAGGGGTCATAATTCTTCTTAAATTTTGTTCCCACCATGTTCCCCACAAGTTCTCAATGATATTCCCCAGGTTTCAAATGTGTTCCACAAGGGTGTTCCCAATAGCATCACACTTTTATCCCATTAATCCAATAATTAAAATTTTGAAGAAACCAAACAAAAAACATTATGACATGTCCTAAAAATCATACTCATTTTTATCATCTGCCCTTTACAAGAATCAATACCTACCATAATATATCATATGAAGAATATACTTACCAATAACCTACCCGTAATACCAATATTATTATACCTACCAATAACCCACTATATTTTCTGTGTGTGACAGACAACATGCAATGTGTTTTTGGTCAATTTTGTGATGTAGCCAGAGTGGCGATGATCCAAAGGAAGATTTTACCAAATTTGGCCACAAGCTAATTATAAAAGTAACTTTTTAAAAATATCCTTCTACATATTTGGCTAGATGAGGAAATGATTTTTCTTAAATTTTGGTTAAATTTTCCCTACTGAAAATCTCAAAAAGCACTTATAAATTAGCACTGAAATTTTTCAATATAGCATTAAAATGGCTATATGTATAGCTTGCCAAACAAAGGCTGATAACGTGATAGATCTCTTGAAGTAGTAAGTAGTTGTGTACCAGTTGCTAGGTTTTTGGATAAAATTAATTAATATGGTATGTGACTAGCAAATGCCAAGAAATGCCTCAGCAATTCACACATGGCAAGCAGAAACCAACCAGCAAAGCATTATGGATCCATGAGTTCAGACAGGCAAAGCTATCTCCCTGGACAACGGACCCTCATAGTTATTTTGTGTAACACAAAGGCGATCAAGATTGGATCATTGAAACATTCGCTTGTGGAAGAGCTGTTCACGCACCATCACCACCACTCTGCTAATTGTTGATTGCAGAGAACTCATTTACGACACAATCGATATGCTGCAGATCCCCCTACAAATCTGTATTCAAAAAAAAAGCGTGAAATCGACTTGATGTCTTGTTAGAATTGAGGTTAAATTGCTTAAAGATTTACAGATGAAAACTATACTGGTGAAAGAGAGCATACCTAGCATGTTATGCTTTGTTGAATTCCAGCACTGAAAGGAAGTCGATGCTGACGACCTCAGATACGCTTGCGAAGCCGGCAGTCTTAGCGAGCTCCTGAAACTCCTGCAGCGTTCGCTCCCTGGCACCTACAGAAGCGAACGCCAGCATCTTCAGATCCACGCGTAATGCGACTGTCGGTCCTGCACCAAGCTCGGATTCCAGTAGCAAATCCGGAAGCACCGATTCCACGGCAATCACCTTTCCTCCACTGGTTGGCAATGCATTTAAGCAGTTGCGCAAAATTGTAACGCATTCCGAATCATTCCAGCTATGCAAAATCGACTGCAAAAAGCGGACAATTCATTACCGACACTCAGCAGCGATTACACGACTGTAAGGAGGAGGAGGAAGAGGACAACAACACAAGAAGAACTAATTCAGAACCTTCATGAAGATGGTATCACCAGACGGTACGCTCTCAAACATGTTTCCACCGACGTGCTCCACCCCTGTGAAACATTTGGAAATTGGCAGTAATGAGTGGCTGAAGCTCTGGTCGAATGGTAAGGTCACAAACTAGTTGATGATCTACGAGGTGGCAAGAAGCGAGTACATGATCGAGCAATACCTGGATAGGCAGGCGAGGCTGCGACGACATGGGGTAGATCATAATTGATTCCTCGAATGTGCGGGTACTTGGCAGCGATGAGGGCAAGGGAGGACCCTGTACCACCTCCGACATCCACCAAACATTGCTCGTCCTGGAAACCATGGTAAACTCGCAACACAGCTTGCATGTACAGTCGCGACCACTGAGCCATCCCCGCGTTGAAGATTTTGTCGAACCGTGGATTGTGGCTGGTGTACTGGAAAACACTCTCCCCGTGAGCTTTTCTGAAAGTGTCCGTGCTGTCGTCCAGAACCGTCGCAGACAGATGATGCCATGGTTCTATGAAATCACGATCTTGCAACAGGATTACGAAGGGCGCCAATGAAGCTGCGTCCTTGTCGTTCCTCACAAAATAAGTACCTACGGGTTGCAGCGCGTAGCAGCGGTCCGTGCTGCTGCTTGAATTGGCACTTGCAACGGTCACAGCCGATTCGCGTACAACATTCTCGCTGGCCAGTAGACGCAAGATTCGTTCCAGATATCTATCGTTGATTACGGATAGTCCACCGCTATCAGGACGAAACACTTGCGACGCAATCTCCTTAGCCGTCAAGCTCTTACCAGCTCCGCGTGCTTTTGCAAGGATTTCGAACACACCTAACTCGATAGCCGCTTTCAAAGCCGCAGGCACAGCCATCGTGGTGGCAAGTCTCATGGCCGCGTGCCTTGCAACAGCATCTTGCTCGCCAACAATTCCATTCCGCAATGGAGTTTCATGATGATCCTCCTGCGCAGCCTGTGGATGATGATCACTACTACCGTCCGTTCCCATGCCTGACGACAGAAAGAAAATCACCTGCTTGCTTGTAAGTGTGCTCACTCGTGCTCACCAGAAACTAGAGCTTCTCTTCTTATCCTTCTGCTAAAACAAAGACTCGTTGCTGGGTCTCATATTTTTACGGTCCTGATTATAAAAATGGTCTCTCTTGTGTCTCGTTGCTGCCTTGCATATTTATTCTCCCCCTAACCATTGTCAATTTCTCTTTTCTCTCTCCCTGACCGTAGCAATCAGTTCCTCCTGACCCCATCTCTCTTTCGTCTTTTCTTCAAAAACTTCTTGATCCGAAAAGCTTCATATCAAAATCACAAGCACAGTACGAAGGACCTCTTAGAGGCGGCCATGGCTGCACGGAAAAGTCAGATTCTCAGCCATGCAGAAGTCAGATATTCCTTCATTACGTCAGTTGGGTACTGAGGCAATGGGAATCCTTTAAAAAAGGATTCTGAGTCCTCTTTTAGTCCTTTACACTTTTTCATATGATATTTTTTTGAAATGAAATTTTCTTGTAACTTGTTATTCAAAATATATATACTTATCTGAGTAAATCACATGTTTTTTTTTGTGTTAATCATTGTTCAATAAATATGAATTTTTAAAAATATATAAATTTTGTCAAATTTTATGTTTTGTTTTGAAAATTTATGAAAATTTTGAATCAACATACTAAAACATGTTAATTATTTAAAGCATTTATAAAATCATAAATTATAAATTTTTTATATATGTCATGCACATTACATCTCATTTACATGTGATAGAAAACTTTTGAAATTTTGAAACATATTTAAAATTTTCTACAATAATTATTTTGTAATTTTTAAATTGTGAGTGCTTTTTGATATGAGCAATACATTATTATCATCAAATTATTTTATTAAAATCAAACATTAAAAATAAAATTAATAATTTTTAAAATTTGAATTCTTCAACATTCATTTAATCATTTAGCATAATTTGAAATGATTAACATAATTTTAAAATGTCAAAACACAAATGTAACAAAATTATAGTTTTCATCACAATCCAACATGATTTTTGACTCCTATGAATGTACTTTTAACCCATTAATGCCCACACACACAAATTAATTAAACAATGATTTAAAGTCAGACATGCTTAATCTACACAATCTAAAACTAAACACCAAAGGCCATTTTGGTTTTATAATTCAACAAAATTTTGGTTTCAAGAGTTGGATTTTTTGTAGACCACATTTTGCACAACAAATTTGTCAAATTTATGCACAAACATCTTATTAAATTACACGATTTACAAGAAGCTATCTCAATCTTTGCTTGTTCTAAATAAGAAAGACCAAAACCCACAAAACATTTGCCAAATTGTGCACAACACATTGTACACAATTTACAGAAGCTTCAATCTTCACTTAATGGAAGCAAGATGGAGATGAAATTATATGAAAAAGGTCTAACTTCACACCCATCAAGGTTCATTTATTTGCTTGAATAAAAATTTCAATTGCCATGTAAACATCATGCAAGGTCTAGTGGTTGTGACCTTTATGGTAGGCTCAAGCAAAACCGTGAAAGATGATGAAATGGTGGAGCTTGTTTAGGTAACTTGAATGTCAAATGGATTTTATTAAAAAAAAAGAATCTAAGGACTATTGCTAGGTCTCCAAGTAATCACCTACAAAATATTATGACAAAATTTGACACAAATGCCAAGTTTTTAACAGTTTGGGTAGATCTAGTAAAACTTTTTAAATAATTTTTTTTGAGATATTGACATTTTAGAATAGTGATGTCACAAATAATTTGTATAGTCATTCCTACTGGCAATGTAATTTGCAACAATAATTTGTACCTAGTTTTCATTGCTTTGTAAATTGTTCCCCAAGTTCTCAATAGGTTCACAATGTGTTCCAAAAATATCTCATCCCTACAAGTTTTCAAATAACTTTCAATGCGTCACAAAACATACTTGAATTTTTCTCTTTGTATTGAAACCACCTCTCGACATATAAGATATGTTTTGAATCACTTGAAAGGAGTTTTAACTATTCAAATTTCATGTACAAACTTTTTGCCATTCAAATAATGTGAAGGCAAGGAACCCCTTATTGGCTCTTCCTGGATTCTTAGATTCGAGGAAGAGAAAAAACTCCTTCCTAAACATAAATTTTGAAATGAAACCATTTTGATGTCAGATTTTCACACATTACAAACATATTAAATGACAAAAATTTCTCGTATAAGGAAACTTTACTTCTTGATCAATCACTTATCCTTTTTTATGTCTATACTTTAACATAGGGTGGAATTGCCTATCACCAATTATCACTACCCTATCATCAAACATTCCTTTAAATCTTCATCATTTATGCTTCCTTTGAATGATTTAAAATGTTATGGGAGTGCTACCTCAAGTTCTAGAAATCATCTTCGAATTGAAAAGAAAGAGATGTAATGAAAAAATAGCAAGAAGCAAAATAAGCTTTGCTACTCACAAAAAGCATTAATTTTCTCTTTCATTTTCTTTGGACACCTCCTACTTTCAAAACTTCTAACTTCCTCATTTCTTATTCATGTTAAATGATTTAAAGTGTTAAAGGAACATCACCTTTAGTTTTTCAAATCATCTTTGAACTCTAATAACAACAAAGCAACATATAAGGAATGTTTTAGGTATTTAAGAATTAACTTTGTAGTGTTGTGTGGTTTGTTTTTTTTGAGTTCTTGACTCCTCTAATTTGGGGGGTTGTAACTTTCTCATTTCTAATCCATTTTTTCCAATTTTTAGTGTGTTAAATGTGCTAAGAAAATGCATTCAAATTTGTTGGAACACTTGAAACAACGGAACCCTCCCCTTGGATTCAGCTTGCCCTAAACGTTTAAATGTTTGCTCACCAACTATTTTACCCTAATGGTCAACTATCCATTTAAAAAATGGACATTATGGTTCAAAGTTGTTTATGTAAACTAAACAATGGTCTTGCTATTGCCTATTCTGGTAGGTTTGATAGCATGCTTGCCCTATTGGGCTTATGAGCTACCTTACCCAACAAAATAGGTAGTAACCTAACCATTATTTAATACATAATGTATTTTTTAATAAAACATACCTTATGTTTTCCTAAGATCCTTGAAATTTGAAATGTGAAATCCTCATACGAAGGATTTAAATTTTTTAAATTTATGTACTTCGTGAAATTATGAATGTTATCATGAATTTATCATAAACCATGTGAATTAGGAGGCACAAGAATGGGAGGTTTTTTCTATCTACTCCTTTAGAGTGAGAACAACCGTACATTAATGAAATTAATGTTTTCAAAGCAAGTCAATCATTCATCAAGATCCAACCAAGCATGCTTGCCCTCTTGGGCTTACGAGCTACCTTACCCAACGGAATAGGTAGTAACTTAACCATTATTTAATACATAATGTATTTATTTATAAAACATACCTTATGCTTTCCTAAGATCCTTCAAATTTGAAATGTGAAATCTTCATATGGAGGATTTAAATTTTAGAAATTTATGTATTTCATCATGAAATTATGAATGTTATCATAAATTCATGATAAACCATGTAAATCAGGAGGCACAGGAGTGGGAGGGTTCTTCTATCTACTCCTTTAGAATGAAAACAACCATACATTAATGAAATTAATGTCTTCAAAGCCTTAATCAATTGTAATTTTTTTCTCAAGATTATTAGACACATCTTTTGATTAAAGATCAAAGCAAGTCGATCGTTCTTTAAGATCCAACCAAAAAGAGGTTTTTGATTAAAGTAGAAATGTGCAAATTTTTAAAACTTAACCAACTTTATTTCCCCATTTGCAAGTGGGATATTTATACTACCCTTGCCTTGCCTTGAATGGCATGACTTTCAACCCTACCATCAACTTTCAAATGGGAGAAACTACTTGGCATGACCTCACTAATCACTACTTTTTTTATTATTATGTGTTTTGAAATTTTAGTGTCAACACATTGGGTCTTTGGTGTGGGCTAAATTGAAGTTTGAACAAAATCCACCACATGCAACTTCACTATGAAAAGGTCATTTTATGTTGAATGGGGTTCATAGGTTAGTGAATTAGCTAGCTCAAAATTGCATTTCCTATATCTTTAGGAAATAATTTGAAATAAATTCATAATCTCCCAACTTCACCATGTGGTTATTTTGTCCTTCAAAATGAATTGAATGGCATTGTTAAGATGCAAGGACCTTATAGAGATTTGCAAGACATTTGTATAACTTTTTTTGGATCATCAAAATAAGCAATTGATGGTAGGGTGAATACACATTATGGTGTACACAATTTTGAGAAAAACTGGAATCATGTGTATATTATCAAAAGTAACATGTAAAATTTCAATCATTTTGAACTTTTTTTAAATCACACATAAGCAATCTGGGTTTCCAAACTAAAGTTAATGATAACAACCTGAACATGTAATTGATTCATAGTTGTACCTTTGTGTAAATGTACACCAATCATTTTAAAACGTTTTTAAGAATATTATTTCAATAAAAATTAAAGAATTTTTTTGATTGGTCCTTGCAATTCAATTTTAATTATAGTTGACATATGCAATTAAAATCCCACTAGGGTGAAAGCATGGTTAAGTAGACAATTTTTTATCCTTGTCCCCAAAAAAAACAAGTAGCCATAAACAAGTTTAATGTATTGAAAGTAAAAATGTTTTTTTTATTTAATGATCAACATGAGGATAATCTTTAATTTTATCATAATGATGTTGATTAATCACATATCAAATATGCATTCGAATAGATTTTTAAAAAATAACTAATATTTTTTCTACTTTTTTTGGTTGTCCAAACTTGTACAAGTAGGTGAAAGTAGATGAATCATTGAATATTCATCATTTTCAACATGATGTAGTTCTAAAATTTACTTTTAAGTTTTCAATGTTTAAATATTATAGTACAATACATCAAAATTCTAATGGAAAACTAGGTTTGAACTTAATTTGAATAGTGATTTTCAAACATATTTGTTATTTATTTTTATTGTGCCCAAGTTTCTCAAATTTTGTAATCAACTCATTATAAACTCGAAGAAAAACACCATGCTTTTATTATGTTATTTAAAATTATTTTCAATCTACTTTCTTCTACCTTTGTCAAAAATTGGACCATTTTTTTATTGCTTTGGAAATAACTACTTTTCTTATATACTTTAGCATGCTTTCACTCACTAATATTGTTGAACAAGTGAATTACAAACATAATCGCAAATGACATAATCTTTGGATAGAAAATAAAAATCAACAAAATAAATTTTCATGCTTTGATTGAACATATATGTATTGTCGTTTGCAATTAACACGTGATTGATTTGGTCAATATTAAATGATGTGTTGACATCTGGTAACATTTTTTAATATGTCAAAATTATTTTTATTTAATCTTCAAAAACTCCACATCATCCATTTTGGATGGTTTTAAATCATGACACATGGCAAAATAAAAATTTGCCTAAACATGGCATATTAATTATGTCCATTTTTTGAAGGATAATTATTTTGTGACATGTGACACATTAAGCCCAATTTAATATTTAACACATTTAATTAAATTAGGAATAAATAATTTATTTAAGAATTTTCAAGGCTACTTCATGGATGGTATGAACTCCTTCTAGTGGCCACCAGATTTTTTTAATGTAACCTTATATTCAAATAAAAACAATAATCATTGACAAAGATAACATCACAAAGACATTTTGTTTCAAAAGAATTCATACCAATATAATATTATATTAGTTTCAAAATTAATATATTATGATGAAAAGAATTTTTTCCCGATGCCCACTTAGTGAAAATTATAGGACTAAATTTTTTATTTAGGACTTTATACAACTTGGTGGATGGAATGAACCCCACCTGGTGGCCACCAAACTTAACAAATTAATGATCATTTTTGACATGAATGTCATATTATAATTTTTTTCAATTACATTATTTCCAAATAAAAAAACTTTATAACCATTAATTGCAAAAATATTCATATACACATTATGTTTAAAATATTCATATCAATTCTAACACAAAACTATGAGTTTTCATGAGTGATTGAAAGCCAAATGTTAGTGCTCCCATCTGACATCAAAATACTCAACCCTTTGAATTTGAAACAAAGAGAAAGGCCAAATTGGTGAAACTACAACATCACACAATCACACAAATTTTACTAATACTTTTCAAATATATATACACCACAAAACATTTTTAAATATAATTGAATGCCTAGTGGCCATTAGGTGAAACATAAAAAAATGTTAGCTATGAGAACCAAGTGACATAACTCCCATTTAAAGTGAAAACAAGGAATTCAATGTTAAAATCTAATATATTGACAACATGTTAAATTTCTAACAATGGCAGCTTGATCCATCCATGTTAATCATACAATAACAAATCTATTATGTTTTAAATTCCATATATAATTAAAACAATATTTATCCTAGTGCCTAGCAAGTGATAATACATAATAGATTATTAAATAGGAAAGTGACACAAGTTAATTCTTTGAATATAAATAAATAAAAATTCAATTTTATGAAATACAAAAAAGGCGCAACATATTAATTATAACAATGTCTATACAAGCAATTTTATTATTCATGTTATAACAAATCCATTTATTTTGGGGCTTTATATACCATGTAGGAAAGTTGACATTTAGTGGCCACCAAAGATTAGGGATCAAAATAGATTATTAATTATTACTCCTCAAAAATCTCATACATGGATAAATTTCAACAAAATCATATTTTTATTAAACCATACAACAAAAAAATTGCAAAAAAGTTTTAAAATGTCAATCCAATCAATACAATGATACAAAAGACATCAAAAAATTGCAAATATAATTTAATCAATGTCACCAACATCCTTCACAAATTGGTTGAAACATTAGCAACATCGAGATTAATTTTCATTCTACCAACATAAGTAGTAGGAATAATGATTAAACTTTTGTTTGTTGTTTTTCTTTTAGCAAGACAAAAGAAAAGAATAGCTAAAATGTCAAACCATTGTTCCGAATCTACTAAATTACATTTCCACTTCCCATTTTAACAATCTTCATAAATATATTGTTCATCCAAATTTGATCATTTCTTCACAAGAGCCCACCATTGAAATCTCACCATTTTAAAATATTCACTCTCTTCATCCTTGATAACATCGACCTTTACTCTTCCCATCCAAAGAGGAACAAGATCAGGATCACGAAGTCTCATGAACACAAAATCTCCAACATTAAAATCTTTAAATGGTATGTATGCAATTAAAGGTCTCATGTTCTTTGGCCCACAATAAGGAATTCAAATTGGATCTTCTAGATCAACAACGTCCATCACGGTTGACAATGCAACCTTAACATAGTTAAACCTCCAATTGCTTGAAGGCCATAAGCCCTCCAAAAGAGTTGACTTTGAGGTGGTAATGATCTTGACAAATACAACAAAACATCTTCCCAGTTCCACATACAACTTCATCTTCATTTCATATGTGGAACTTTGCACAATGCCCACCTTCCAAATATCCACGTATTTGGATATTCCAGAACTTATAAACATTTTTTTTTCCACTAACCTCGATGCATCATTGCCCCAAATTGGGTCATATAGAATAGGGCTTGGAACTCTAGTAGGTACTTTGGTGAATCGTCTCGATTAGCTTTCCATAATCTAATCAAAGGCCCATCTACTAGATTCTAGACAAGATCTATGGGGGAACTTTGTATTCATCACTGGCATATTAGTATTAGATGCATATTAGTATGCCTACCAACATTTTAGGGCCATCCTTCAAACAACTTAGGAACCAAGATTTAAAATTTGGAATCTCTTGAATCAATTGAAGAATGAATGGTCTCTCATGTGAGATCATGAAAGTTTTCATCAAATCTACTAAAATGTAATTGTTTTCCTCCTTCAATTTTTTTAACAAATAGCCAAAACATCCATATGTATCTTGATCATGTGTATGGCCAATTATAAGAAATCCCAATTTGACCTCCTCAAACACATTCCTCACTATTAACAATGATAGAAATGTTAACAAATGTCAATTTTTATTATCTTTAACGCAATTATCCATTTGGAGCAACAATTTTTTTGGCAAAGGCTTTGCACCAACAATTTGATTCGAGGTGCATAATTCACATATGCAATGCGATTTCCCTTGCAACATATGTGCAAAGAATGAATTCTACAAAGGGTGTTCAAACAATAATTTTAATTATGAAGCTAAGGTTGCCCCTAAAGTCCGCAATAGCCACAATAAGGACCCAATTGTGAAATTTGAATTGTTTGGCCACAATTCATTAAAACATTGTGCATATCTCTCATCCCCATGACCATGCGTTATCATTCATGTAAGGGTAATGGGCAATTGTCCAAGGCCAGATATCATTTTGTTGCACACTTACAACCTTGGAAATGCAGTTTTTGCATGGTCCATCTTGTCATGAACACTAGTAGAAATCAGCCAAAATGTAACCACTGCATTTACGACTACATGCGAATTATAGTCGTTTGCAACTAGATTTGAGAATATTTGCAACTATAAGACCAAATTTCAACTATTTTGGTCATTCTCACCACTATGATGCAACTATTACAAATTTCATCCTAGTGGTTGGATCGATTTTACATTTATTTTCATCCATTAATAGGTTGATATGTCTCATTAGTTGCAATAATCACCAAATTAGTTGCATCCTAAAGATATTCTACAATGACATAGGGGTGTATTTTAATGTATGTACTAAAATTATATATATATATTATATGCATACATATGTATATTATTCATATAATGAATCTAAAATTAATATTTGAACTTTGATTTTTTTATTCAAATCTGAAAATTGTTATTTCAATTGTTTAAAACATTATTTGAATTTCAAATTTTTGATTTGAATATGATATTTTCAATTTAAATTCAAAAAGGTTTTTTGATCTAAAAATTG
>Ga0209208_10007904_pt1 | contig 14295 bp, 14 predicted proteins | sample S1TSphfallax_3_FD_187694 | JGI IMG/M metagenome (GOLD analysis project Ga0209208, IMG submission 187694) | Host-associated microbial communities from peat moss isolated from Minnesota, USA - S1T2_Fd - Sphagnum fallax MG (SPAdes) (version 2) | ecosystem: Host-associated > Plants > Peat moss >...
AGCAACCTCTGGGTGTGTATACACGACACCAGGAACCGTTTCATAATTCACATGTCCAGCCTTACCAGCAAGAAGCTCAATACACACAAATCCATCTTCCTCTGCCTCGTGTGCAAGCATTGGTCCTGGAATCACATCACCAATCGCATACACTCCAGGAACATTTGTCTGGAAATGATTATCAACTTCCACCCTCCCAAATTTGTCAAGCTTCACTCCCACTGCATCCAAACCTAGTCCTTTGGTGTTGGCAATTCGCCCTGCAGATACTAAGACAATATCAGCATCTAGTGTGCTCGGTGATCCACCTCCTGAAGCCTCTAATGAGAGATTCACGCCATCCGCCTTTTCCTCCACTTTCACAACTTTTGTCTTCAACATAAACTTCATCTTTTGCTTCTCCAGCGATCGCTGGAACGATTTCCTGATCTCTGCATCCATTGACGGCACAATTGCATCACCAAACTCCACCACCGTAACCTGGGAGCCAAGCCTTCCCCACACAGAACCCATCTCCAATCCTATGTAGCCTGCTCCCACCACCACCAGCTTCTTGGGCACTTCCTTGAGAGAGAGAGCACCAGTGGACGACACAATTCTCTTCTCATCGATAGTGATTCCAGGCAGAGACTTGACCTCGGAGCCAGTGGCAATGATGATGTGCTTTCCCTTCACCTTCTGTGTGCCTCCTCCGTCGTTCAACTCCACCTCGACTTCATTCGGACTGACGAGTTTCCCCGTCCCCTTGACGTATGTCACCTTGTATTTCTTGAACAGATGCTCCACTCCTTTTGTCAGACCGTAAACTGCTACATCCTTCTGCTTCATCATCGCTGGTAGGTCCACTTCTACACTCCCAAACTTGACTCCATGTGCGGCGAAATTGTGTTGTGCCTCATGGAACATATGCGATGATTGAAGCAACGCCTGCAAGAAGCATGAGAATCAAAGAGCTTAAGAAGAGAGTTGGGAACCAAACCTTCGGAAAAACACGGCCATGTAGTAACAATAGCCCAATCCTGCAACCAATTCTGCCCTCTCTACTACCTACCTAGCAATCCCCATGTTGCGTTCAGTGCAAAACAAAAAATCATCTAGCACCTGAAGACAGTGATCTCCAACAAGAGAAGCAAAACAGTCCTCCGCACCACAACTACAAAGTCAGACAGACAGACAGTCAGTTCCACGGTAGATCGAAGAAGGTGGGGATCAAAGGTGCCCCAATTCCTTCCCCTAGTGAATTCTTTTTCACACAAAAATTTGCATCCTGCATCATCCAGTTGGAATCGACCTTGGAAGGTATGCAGCCGACATTTAAGCAAGTCCCACCCAAAGTTCCACGCTTCTCGATGCAAGTAGTCTTGAAGCCCATCTGCCCAGCCTTGATAGCGGCATAATAACCTCCTGGTCCACCTCCGATGATCACCACATCCATATCCGAATCGGCGTCAGCCGCGTATGACCGCTGCTGTTGGACCCTCCCTCCGGCCACCGCCCACAAATCCCATCGCTGAGTTACTACTCGCTGCAGGAGCTTGCGGGAATTGCCCCTGAGAGCCATTCTCTTCCCCCACACACAGAGGACACACACAACCTCACTCCCTGCACCCCCAAATCTCACAAATCTCTTGCCAAATTTTATCTCTCCGCAATCACAGGAGCTAACGCTTCTCTCTACCCGATCGCTGCGACTCCATCGCGACCCTCCTGCGATCGCTGCTTCGCCATCCGCGCAGTGGTCGTGTTTCTCACTCCGTGTGTGTGCACGTGTGATGCGGCAAAACACTGCGACAAAGGGAGGAACAGGAAGGGGGTGTGGTGTCGCGGGTGGCCCGCTGATGTCGAGGGTCACAATTTGGCCCACTTTCGTGATGCTGCCCGCAAATGACGTATGCCATGTGGAAAATGGCCACATTGATGGCATACCCATGATGTGGGTCAGCCGTTGCTTTTCACCTAAACCTTCCACCCTAAACCCTAGATGGATCCTACAGGATCCTTGATTTTTTGCATTCTTCATGTGTTCTAGGGAAGAATAGAAAGAAAGGATCCTTTTTTGTATTCTGATCAGCAATACTTTAAAATGCATCAAGTCTAAATGGTGATTTGGTGAACCTTGGATTAACCTTCCCTCCCTTTCTCCCCCCTTTTTCTTATCTAATGTTGTGATCTCTAAAAATCAAATCTGAGTTGATGGAGTTTGCCAGGGTTTCCTCACAATTGGAGCTGAGTGTTGAAAAAGTTGAGTTTAGGTTAAATATGGTTGTGAGTTGGAATTGTAAAATGAGGTGTTTGCCAATGTGGCCGCTTTTGGGTTTTCGGTCAGGTTTGATTGAGTCTGGTTCTTGAGACTCTGCCTAACAGTTTTGGGTGGGGTAAGACTCACCCCAGGACATAAGGTATCCCCAAGACCTGAGCTTGGACCGCACCCAAGAAAAGTCAGGTTTGGCTAGATTTAGCCTAAGACCTAACCTACAAGTCTTAAGGCATTCTTTGGAAGGTCCAGGTATTAGGTATAGAGAAAAAATAAATCTCATGGTACCCAAGCTAGAATTGAACCTTAAATCCTTAAGGTAGACAGACATCCAATAGCCCTGCCTCCAATTTATCAAAGTAATTTCTATATTAACTATGTACCATGCATAATTATTCTTAGTTGTCAAAGTTTCGAAAGATTCGAGTGGAGCTATGGGAACCCCCCTACCTTTCCCCCTTTTTCTTTTTCTTTTTTTGAGAACTGACATTGGTCTCCCACATCCATAGACTCACCATGGGTAGAGACTTGCATGAATCTAGGGACCAATAGACTCACTCAAGGTCAGTCCCCATTGATGGCCCTTTATCTAAGATTGAACTTAGGAGCTGGTTGCTCCAAAATTTCAAAGGCCCACCCACTCCCAACCTCAGTGCACACCAATTTGCATTTAAATAATCCCCCAATGTTTTTGTCTCGGCTTTGGTCCCTCAGCCTTGTGCCACTTTGTAATGTGTGGTTCTTTACATCCTAGTAAGGATTTTTGGACTTAAAGTATTTTGTGATCATAGTTGCACATGTAATGGTTTACCTTTCAATTTCCCAAGATGCAAAGGGATTAAAATCTTGAAACTGTCCATGCCTTGAACTGATGGGTCTTATATAGAACTTGAAACCATTGAACTGGGGACCTCACAGTTTAGAAAACTTGACCTAATGACAGGTTTTGTTTTTTGAAGAAACAAATTAACCCCAATATTGACAAGAACATCCTTTTTATAAATAAAATTATACCCAAACTCTACAGTTTCTCCAACACTAGTTACCACCTGAGTTGTATTAAAGGGCCCAAGTTGGTTGAGTTGGCAACCCTTGCCTGTTTAATGGGGTGTCCTTATGCCAACTCACCTAGGACTTCACCCATAGTAAAGCATAAAGTGAATGTTATCATGAACCAAAACATACTGACATTACAAGGCCTAGGAGAGGGATGGGTCTTCTGCCTACTCCTAAATAGTATAAGAAGGACCTTATGCATATCTTTAGGTGCAAGATCCCTGCTCTTTCTTGGGTTGTGATATTGATGAATATAAAGTGCTCTGCCATACAGTTGAAAACACATCCAGAAAGGTTATTACAAGTATGAAACATCCCAATACAAAGGTACTCCACAATTATATTTAACCAAACCCTATCCAAGGACCCCCAAAAGAATTACATGTTTGCTAGATGCATATCATATCCCATTTGGACACTCACCAACAAACAATAAATCCAAATCGCATTTTCAGCATGTTGAGGCATGCTAGCCAAAAAACTCTATGAACAATTGAAACCATAAATTATAATCACAAATTACAAAGCCAAGAAATAAAGGTGAAATGCTAAAAACATGTTGAACTTGTCATTATAGTACCTATGTAAATATTTCCAATAAAAAATCAATGCAAAATTGTATAATCAAATGCAAAATTGCTCTTATGTTGTTGAAATATTTGAAACGGTCCAACCATGGAACCATATGTTTGGCTTTCAACATTGGGTGCAATCCCTGATCCATTTATACCGAATGCCCTTCTTGGCACCATCATCATGTCTTGCCATCCATTTCATTTCCTTACAAAAATGATGTCCTTATGTCCTATGAACCATTATGTTTCTATAGATGCAAGTAGATGGTACAGAAACACCATTTAAAATTTAATTGTAAATGCAAGCTAGCCAATTGGAAATAATCAATGGAGAAAGACAAGAGAGGTTTAGAGCCTTACTTTGGAGTTGGCATTGATGTTGTGCAAGGTAAAACCTCCTACTTCAATCAGAGGCTTCCATGGCAGTTGCAAATAGGTCATGTAACATGGATTTCCGTCTCTCATAATGTTCATCACAACCTTTATTATTGCAATATAATGCATGACAACTTGAATTTCAAGAATGATTTCTAGTCCTTGAATTTATTATGTTTTCATTTACTTGGGAGCTATAGAGGGAAAAAATGGGTATGAATGACAGGGTCGTAAAGAATGGCATTTCATAATTGTACAACTAAAGACCATCACAACCTTCATCCTTCACAACCTTTGGAAATCAGGATCAGAATGAATATGATGGAATTTGTTTCCCTAGAGTAGTTGTGGGTGTGAAAGTACCTCAATTTCCATAATGTTTTTATGAGTTGTGTTTTATCTTGAAATTTTTGCAATTCTTTGGGTGAATTTATTTTATAAAAACTTCCGATGAATCACTACTTGGGTGAAACTGAACAATGGCAACATATGTATTTATATAAATATAGAGCAAGAGAATCACCTCTGTTGTAATGAATGAGTGAAGGCTCTTTAAAGAAAGGGACAAGTAGTTTTAAGTTACGTTGGTACTTATCCTTCCCTGCCACCCCTACTTTGAAAATGCATCAACCACTAGGTACAAACTACATGATAAATTATTGTATATAAATTTCATGATTTCATTCTTGAATTTTCCCATTGGAAAGACAACAATGGAAAATCTTCTCAAGGATATCATTAGATGCACATAGGTAGGTACTATGGCAAAATAACAATTCATAGCTATGAAAATAAAATCATTTCTGGATACTAACATGTGTGGATTCTTTTAGTAAGAATGTACATCTTGTGAGTTGTAAGAGAAGAATTTGATGCTAAAACTTTGTGTACTATCTAGCCCAAATCTGTTTTCAATTAAGCAAAATTTTGTGAGGGTTTTGCCATTTTGTTTATGTATATTATATTATAAGCCAAAATGTGCACATGTGAGGAAATATGCCTTTTTGTAGTCCTCCAATATAGCTTCCAACACATTCACCTTTTTATTGTACATTATTCAAGGTCCTCCTTCATACTTGACCTACAAAACCCACATCCAAATTTCACTTAAGCTCCATTTCCATATTTCTTCATAGTGCCAAAAAAACACAAATACTCACAAAAAGTTTAAATCCAACCTTGAACATCCCATGAATTCCACAATTTTTGCCAATTCAAACTCTTGATGACCAAGAAAAAAATAAAAATAATTTAGTGGGTTTCAAAAACTTCACTTGCCAAAGTTGAGTATAGGAAGAAGCCAAGTGGAGGTGGACGCAACAAAACACACCAGAGAGGACTCCTCCTCCACCACTATAATTGCACCAACCCAGCCTTCCTTAAGGTTTAAAAAGTTGCCTTTCTTCGTCACCCATTTTTTGGTGCCTTTGAAGAATGCATTTTGTTGACCATTTTGTGCATTTTGTGGACAATTCTAATCAAAGTTTTGATGATTTTTTTGGTTGAAAAAAATTTGCAATAAAAAATGAGAAAGGAATCAAATGATTGTTGATGATGAAAGATAGCCCCATCGCTCTCTACAATACAAGAAATTCAGTTCACACATAATAGTAGCATCAAACAAGCAAGAAATTTTCCAAGACTTGATGATATGGAATCATTCATCAATCTCATTACACCAGTATGTTGTGAGAGATAGTAATGGATATAGACTTAGGTTGCAAAGCTCTTCTAATCCCACTTTTGGCATTCTTTCAAACCCTTTCAAGTTTTCCATAGCTTAGAACCTTTGCTTTAGCCATGAAAGTGGAACTCATTGGCCAATGATCAATTAATTGTGATGTAGTTTTTTTGTAATCCAAGGTCTACCTTAAGCCCTTTCCAAACCATGGTTTTCAATCACACTTACAAATAATAGAATTTCCAAATTAAAATAAGAAATAATGAAATGCATAATATTTACCTTTATGGTCTAAGGTCAATGCCACTCATGTGGATTGATCCATTCAAATTTGGGCATGTCATTTTTTCAAGTATGCAAGGCTTCAAATCAACTAGGTCATACATTGGAAGCAAGAGGTACATTACATGCATTGAAAGTTCATGATCTTCCTTAGAAACAATTAATAGCTGAAACATTGAAATGTGTGTGCAAAGATAACATACCAATTTCAAAATTTATTGTTGTAGTCGAATTCTTGTTGTGCCTCTGCTATGCTAATGTGCGGATTACTCATGCCTGAACCAACTCAAATCAATGTACTTGCCTTCCAAACCATTACTCAAATTTCTTGTATGAATGAATAACTTGTAGTACACTCCAAGTGTGGTGCAAAAATGGTTGTCATTTTGTGAACACTTGTTTTAGGTCAAAACATGTGCTTTGATAGGGATGAATGTGGTCACTATGATTCTACATCCATTCAAATTTCATCAATGTCGTTTCCTTATGTTTGTTATTAGGTTTGTTAGTGTTTGTTCATGTGTGTTGGTACATTTTGTAGGAAATACTTTGCACACCAAATGTTTTATGGAGGGATACGAATCAAAGGATAGCTTGTCAAGTGTTGTAGAAGGTCAAGATGTCGTGGTTCCTATAGAAGATAAATGTGAATACGAACTTGCTGGAGAGGCATGTGTTGCAAAGCTTGCATACTTGTTGAAGCCTCTCAAGGATGCAAATGTAGAACTATGGGTGTTTGGTCTTTGTCAATGCCTTCTCTAATGAACATGCAAGGATGTAAAATTAGGTTTGGCAGGTTGTTTTGAATTTCACACCTTTTCACTATCAATTATTGGACCAATCAATGTGTATTGCATATATGTGAAAACTTGCATATGCGCACAATCTTGTTCTTCAACCAAATTTAGTCTAGTTTTATTCTTACATTTTTGGCAAGTTTGTTTGTTTCCACATTTTGTTGATTTTTCTTCACATACATGCATCATTCTGTACAAAGAGGAATCAAATATTACAAGTTTCTTACTTGAACTTGGCGTGCCCCTGCAATGAAGCACAAGGCTTGTTGTTCAAGTCCATAGCACATCGACCCCAACTAGTTTGGAGCTTATGGACAATAACTTTGACAACACGAATGAAGAGGCATTTGCAGAGACAAAAAAAAATGACGACAAATACATTCCAGGTTAGTAACTAAACCCTACATTTTTGCATTTTCATCTTTTGTTTTCTTGGAACATAACATTATTTCACCCGACTCAAGTTTTCAAAGATGATTGTAATGAATAGTAGGTCACTTGTTGATCACACAAATACCATGTGGAACAAATACTCTGTTACAAAATTTTTTTTCTTGCAAGTTATAATTTCAAATGATTGGTGTTCTATTCATTGAACTAAGCCATTACCCTCTTCATCATCAAGCCTTAATATAAATCATCTTTAACGGACAATGACAACTTGTTGAATCATGTGCATGGGTTTGTCTTCCTTATTGCAAAACATGCGCATGACACAAGAAATCATTAGATCTTATGTCATGACATTTGTGGTTGAACTATTTAGTCCAAGGATTCATAGATGGAAATCTTACTTGAAAAGTTTGGTTTTGAAATTGTAAGTGTTCTTTCATATGAATAAGAGGTACTAACTTCAACACCTTTGACATTTCACAATGAAAAGTTTATAAAATTTTAGGTTGTGTTCTTTTAGAAATTTCAAGAAATTTTGTACCCTAAATGCCACCTATTCACAATTTTTGAAGTCCATAGTTCAATTTTAGTAGTACTACTTGGTATTATGGCTATAATTAGGTGACAGATCAATCATACATTTATTGAAGTTAGGGTGTAACCAAAAGAGAGAAGGTGCGATCTACCAACAAACACCCTGACAACTTCTACAGACCCTCTATCAAACCAAGTCTCTAAGGTTCCCCAACTTTCGTGACCTCTGCATCTGCTCTCCCTCAGATCCTGCACGATTCGCAACCTGAGTGCACACATAGGACCCCACATACACGCCGCTCACATCATATTCACTATCACCACTCAGGCCATAGCCATAGAACTTGCATTTCATTCATCAAAATTGTACAGAGACATGCTACTCCTCCTCGAACGGATCTGTCACGGAATCGAACAATCCATCAAAAACTCGACCTATCTGAGCAGAAACTTTGAGTGTATACACACGTCTACAATAGCCCTAATCTGCTACCTCACCCAGTTTCGACAACTACATCCGCATTAGACTTTCCTCGGCTCAAGACTCAGACGCTTTTCAGATCTAAGTGTACAAGGATCAAAAGATCAGATTGACCCACTCCATGGCTCACGGTTTCTAGCCTGTCCACTACACCTCCAACTAAACTCTCCTCTCCAGTGTCTCTCTCTTTCTGACTTCTCCTTCTAGATGTTAATCCACTTGCTTGGCTAGCTACTGGCACAGCGGAAAAATTGCAGCTAACCAACAATGCTGATCACCCACACAACTGACTATCCCTCACTATGCATCTCCTACTCCTCTGTACCGATCGAGCTAAATCGTCTTCACGACTGTCTTCCAGAATCCTCCTCCCGAATTCCTCCATAGCTCCTTTCTTCAGACTCACCAAACCGCCTCATCCGCCGTCATTCCAAACCGACATTTTCCATAATTGCAGCTCCATCCCTAGTCATAATTTGGCGCCGCCAATTGGCCTCCATGCCCATTTAGTAACAGCCGTCACTCAAGCTTCCCTACATAGCATCTCACACACACACCCAGCAGAGCTTCCCATGCAGTGGTAATGCAAGGGTAGCCACCACAGAAACAAACAGCCTAATAAAACAAACTTGATTTCCCTGATCAGTGAGCGTTCACAAAGTAGGGTGACCTATTTTCGCGTTACAAGGGCATTTACATTTGGATATGCTCATCAATGACTTTATTTCTTCACCATGTTGATAAATGGAGTTCTTCACAAATTTTTAGCACATGTGTTTTATGTTTGAAGTTATGTTGGATGTGTTTTCTAATTATTAAGTGTTTTCACAGCCTTGGGCCCAATGTTTGAAATGTTATAAGTTTTAAGTGTTGAATGTCTGAAATGTTTTGATTTGTTCAATGTTATGAATTTTTTTGTTCAATGTTGGAGTTAGTTTATAGTCATTGCATTTAATTTGTGAACAAAGTCCAACATAAGATGGAAACTACCATAACATTTTTATTTGTAAACAATAACTTGTGGATCCTTTCATCATGATGTTCACTTTTGAATGTATTTCCATATGAATTTCTTCATTAGGTTAGTACCTAAATATTTTCACCATGGTCAATGTGTGTGAACATAATATGCATTTTGAAGGGTTTTGAAGTTTTGCAATGTTTTTTAATGAAGATCAATTTGGAACACTGGATATTGTTTTAAACAACATGTGATTTGCATGGGTACATGGGTGAATATTTTATTCTATTATAATGCATTTAATTTATGGACTTATATTAAATGCCAAAGGTTGCATAATAAGTTTGTGAAAATTTGGCAATGATTTACAAAATTATTGGGTCAAAGGCAAGACTTGACCACTTGGTTTTCACCAAGTTTGGAACTACTACCATCTATCATTTGTACTCAAAGTCCTTCAGTTATGTAGGTGTTTGAATTCATCCTCTAATGAGTTCACATTGCAAATTTTATGGGCAATGTATTAATGTAATGTATTTTGCCCTTTCTTTTACAAGTTGGTGTTTGTTTTTATGGGTGTTGGGGTGTAATTAAGGATAGATGAGAACTTGGAATCTGTCCATGATGTAGTTGAAGTTTTTGTAGTCGACGATGTTGCAAGTTCATCTGCAACAAAGGTGCAAAATCCTATGCCATTACCCAAGACCCCTGAAAAGCAAAATGTTCAAGTTGTTATACCACAAGTTGTGGTGGGCTCCCCTACTCATCTGCAGGAGGCTATTTCAACTTAATGGCAATGGCAATCGCCACCTAGGTGGAATATGCAACACACTTGGATGGATCCCCAATTATAGGGGCTACCATTAATGGGGGCAACGCAATATCTTGGGCCATGGATATGAATGTTTGCACTAAATGTTATTCAATGTATTAGCCAAGCCACTACCCCAAATACTGGTTAGTTCATCAATCAACCCATTATAATGAGTATTAGCCAATTCATCAGTAAACCTTTTGGACCAAGTACTAATCAACATATTGGCCAGTCCATGGTGTCCCAAGTGACTATAGTAGTTATGGGCAAGGTGAAATCAGAGAATGGAGCTAGGGCAAATCGGATAATAGATAAGAAGGATAAAGATGCCACATTAGAAGCAAGACAAGTGTTGGGGAAAAACCCCACCAAATTCAAATAATAGCAAAGGGAGATATAGATGGAAGGTTAGATGGGAAAAATGTTTGGGATGAGGTGGTGAGGACATTAATCCCTCTTATCTTAGATGTTAGTGTCATAAATTGGGAATGCCATAAACCCGCATCATTAAAGAAATTAAGGGCGGCTTTAGATAGGCAATTTGAGTATGTAGACAATGAGCTCTCTATGGTGGGGTTTAAGAATGTGGTGAAGAGGTGGTTGAAAAAGTAAGTTGAAAGTTAGGTTCATGGTAGGGAAGAAAGATTGCCCTATTAACATTGAACCTGCTCATTGGGAGAGGTTAAAAGAATATTGGTCAAAACTTGAGACAAAGAAAAAGGCTGAATAGATGTTAAATGTGAAGAGCAAAGTGACAAATATGACAAATGTGGGGTGGACATGAAGAGCAAGGAAGGAAGCAAAGTTGGTACTAGCTCAAACCAAACTACTTTCCCCAAAATTTTATTGATGTTCATGCAATTAGGTTGTTAGAACATGTTTGTTCCATGAATGTATTTTCATTTTGTGATGCAGAAGAAAAAGAGGTAACAATGCCTAAGTTCGATGGAAATTGCTCAAGAACTTCAAGGATCAAAACAAATTTGTCCAACATCATTATGTAACCAAAATGTTCATTAATTTTTTTTTGAAACCCATTTTTTCCTAATTTGAAGATTTTGAACCTTTTGATGTTCAAAGAGAACCATGGATAAGAGAAGCGAGTCGAATTTACCTAAGGTACAAAACACTAATTTGTCATCAAGGTTCGGTCATTTTTTTATAGATTATATAGCCTAGATGTGCAAGTCTTAGAAAATGGAAGGATATGTACAAGTTTTGGGCATGTAGAGGGACCTTATATCAAATCAAATACTCATCATTTTCAAATCAATAAACCCAATCCTTCATGGGCCAATATGGCCCTAGAAACTAAATAGGAAGCCTTCACGTCATCTTCACCTTCCTTTGATTTATCATCGACAATTTGTTTAGGTTCCAAACTAAATGATGGCAACTAAACATGAAGGTTGTGCTTGTTGCAGGACTTAACCCAACACCTTATAACACGAACTAATGACAACCATGCACCACTTGTGTTCGTGTTCCCAAGGGCATTTTTTTCTTTCAAGAAGATTTGCGAATAATTGTAATGGCCTAATAAAATGGAAAAATGTTTAAAGTTAAAATGTTAAACTTTAGTCCATTTGTAGGTAATTAAAAAATAATTGTTTGTATTAGTCAACTTGCATGCATTTTGTTTTCAACTTTTGATCATTTACATGTGTGTTGTCAATTATTTTCTCATGGGAACTATGATCTTAAAATGTTTTATATTTTATAATATAGCTTGATGCACTAAATGTCTAATTTACAAAGTTTGTATATGTGTATACAGTAGAACCTCTATAAACTGATCCCCCCAAATTTTATAACCTCTCAAATTTTATCACTCCGGCCCAGTCCATCAATGGGACCAAGCAAAAAGTTTATATTCTTATAACTTATCACTTTTCCTCTTTCCCGACAATTTTATAATTTTATAATTCGTTTATTTCTCGATTAGTTATGGTGGAAATAGCTAGTGATAGGCCTCTGTTTAAGACTTTCCAAGGGGTCTCCGCGACCTTCTGCAGAGTGTAGCTCAGATCTGTACCGTGTACATCTAGTTTAGGGCAAAGTGTGAAGTGTGCTGGAGGGACAATACTTCGGTTACAAGCACGTTCAGAAAAAAAGTGTTGGACTTCAAATGTTTTTCACTGAACCTACAGCTTTTGATCCCTGCGCCTCACAGTTCCAAATTCTCCCATAACTTATAACCTCTCAAACTTTATCACTGGATGCCAGTCCCTAGGTGATAAAATTATAGAGGTTCTACTGTATGTCATCTAACCACATGGTGTGGAAAATCTTGAACATGGATTATTAGGCAGAATGTATGCTCAAATGACAGCTATTGAAATAAAACAAAATGGGTTGGATGCAAAGTTCACATCCATGTTGGATAATCAATAAGCTTAGACTCAAAGATTAATTGATATGAAATTTTTTTAAAAAAAAGTTATTGGGATCACAAAAGGATCATACTAATCTTGTTTTGTTTCCAAAAGCCAACCCTACTTCTAACTAACAACAACAATCACATGTTGTGCTTATTCAAGAGACCCCTAACATAAATGATTTAGATCCCATGGACACGTCAATGGTGGGTAGTGGTATTGACATATCACAATCTCTTTCCAAGGGTAAAATTGCTTTGGAAACTATGGATCGAATTGGTTCACCTTCACAAACACTACTACCAAAGTGGGGTGCAATTTACTAGCTTAAATCATTATGGGACTTTAAAAGTGAAATAACTTCATTGCATTTTACTAATTTCACCCTGTGAAGGTTATTTTACTATAATATCACTATGTAGACATCATGTTTCATTACTAGTTAACATGATTCACTATTACAATTTACTACAATAAACAGGTTTATTTCTATGTTTTTAAAATTTTATTTTTGTGTTACTTTATGATATACCCTATATCATTTTAAGTTACTTTAGTTGTTCTAATTTATATTTTATGTTATTATAGGCTATTATAAATTATTATACCCTAAATTATTATACGTTATTTTACCTTAAGGTATTTTGATTAGTTTATTATAAGCTTTTAAGTTATTTTAAATTAAATTACTCAACTAACTTTAGGCTATACCTTAGGTTATTTTGTTTTAAATTAATATATGTTATTTCAAGTTATACTTTAAGTTATTCAAGGTCATTTTACTTTATGTTATTATAAATTATTTTATCTTAAGTATAATAACTTAATATAATCTAAAACAAAATATAATGACCTAAAGTAAAAATAACTTAGAATAGAAAATAATAACTTATGAAAAATAATTTTAATACCCTACAATATAATAATTACTAATAGCCTATGATATTATAACATAGAATATCAAACAATAATTTATAATACAATAATCACCAATAGTTGTAATATGACATATAATAACCAATAACAACTTATAATATATTAACCATTAATAAAATAACCATAAATAACCACCAATAAATCAACCACCAATGGCTTATAACGAAATAATCATCAATAGCCATTAGTAGAATAGCCACCAATAGCCACTAGTAGAATAGCCACCAATAGCCGTTAATAGAATAGCCACCAATAGCCGTTAATAGAATAACCACCAATAGCCGTTAATAGAATAACCACCAATAGCCGTTAATAGAATAACCACCAATAGCCGTTAATAAAATAACCACCAATAGCCGTTAATAGAATAACCATCAATATCCATTAATAGAATAACCACCAATAGACATTAATAAAATAACCACCAATAGACATTAATAAAATAACCACCAATAGACATTAATAGAATAACCATCAATATCCATTAATAGAATAACCACCAATAGACATTAATAAAATAACCACCAATAGACATTAATAGAATAACCACCAATAGACATTAATAGAATAACCATCAATATCCATTAATAGAATAACCACCAATAGACATTAATAGAATAACCACCAATAGACATTAATAGAATAACCATCAATATCGATTAATAGAATAACCACCAATAGACATTAATAGAATAACCACCAATAGACATTAATAGAATAACCATCAATATCGATTAATAGAATAACCACCAATAGACATTAATAGAATAACCATCAA
>Ga0209208_10007906_pt1 | contig 14294 bp, 9 predicted proteins | sample S1TSphfallax_3_FD_187694 | JGI IMG/M metagenome (GOLD analysis project Ga0209208, IMG submission 187694) | Host-associated microbial communities from peat moss isolated from Minnesota, USA - S1T2_Fd - Sphagnum fallax MG (SPAdes) (version 2) | ecosystem: Host-associated > Plants > Peat moss >...
AGAAACCCTTTGTCTAAATATGGCGAACTCAGACTTTTTCCCCTCAAAATACGGCGAAAAAAACGCATGTCTTTCTCTAAAGACAATCGCCCTCGAATTTTTTTTTCTGTCGCCGCGGTGAGAAAAATTGCCAAAATATATATTTATTAATTTTTTTATAAAAAAAAACACTTGGTGTTGTCGTCTTTCTTCTTCTTCTTGTGTTTGTTTTTGTTCTCTTCGGTTTTTCTGTTGTTGTTTGACGAGGAAGAGACAGAGAGAGCGATGAGTGAGAAGCAGGAGTACAGGAACGCGTGCATAACGCTGCATCAGCCGTGGGCGTCGTTGCTAGTGCACGGCATTAAACGTATAGAAGGACGTTCGTGGCCTGCTCCCGTGCGAGGTTTGCTTTCTTTCACTCTCTAGGGTTTTCTTTCTGTCTCTGGCGACTTTGCCAAGGACTTGAGTTCTTTCCTGATTACCATTCATCGAATAGAAAGAGAATTTCCTTCAAGAGCAGCGATTGCAGACCGTTCGCAATTTGCATGCACTCTTAGAATCCTCCTGTCCATCCAGAGAAATCAATACTTCATTTAACCCTTGGTACTTCAACCTTGTGAGGGTTTCAAAGCAAATAAGGGTTGATGCATACATGTGGAGCTCACAGAGATGAGAGAGAATTTCTTTGCTGTCAGGGACATTAGTGACATAGAGGCATCCATTGGTACACATATGAAGTAGTCCAGGTTTTCAACTTCAACCTAGTTGTTGTTTCTTTGATTCACAATTTCTGAGAAGGGTTTCTTGAATATGCCTCTGTTTGTCCTTTCAGACACGATGAATTACAACAGATTCGTCACCTTCAATTCTTCTAAATTGTAGCAGATTATACCCAGGAGACATTTCAACATTAGCAGCTTTTCATTTTAGGAGTTGAACAAAACCCTAAATTTTCTCATTGAATGTGGTTCTTTAGCTTCGTCTCAAAGGCATTTTTCATTTTGTAAGGGGATGTGGCTTTATTTGCCCAGTTCTAGATTTGGAGCTTCATAAGTAATGTGGTTTGGTCCTTGATAATATTTTTCACGCAGTTCATGAATTGCATAGATGTGGAGATCTGGTCAAATTAGCGTTTAGGATACAATGATGAATATAGCAAGAATCACTGCATGCACTCTGGTAAAAACAATGGTCAACTAGACATCAGGGTATCTGGGCACCGGATTATCACCCAGAGAGGATCAGACAGGAGAGTCTGGGGAGAGGAGCAGATGTTTTCACAGACATAAAATGAGTGTCAGATGACTCATGATGTACTCCTTTGAATTGGATTGAACCAGGACGGGTATGGATTCATGCAGCTGCAAAAGTACCAGAGCCAGAGACCATTCAGGCTATGGAGCATTTCTATCGTGAGATTTATGCAGTTGATGGTGTGACAGATGTTGTATTTCCAGAGTTCTATCCGACATCTGTCCTATTAGGTATGTAACTTCCAACTTTGTCCCATCTGGAGTCCAGCTTGCCTCTCTTCTTGAAGTCACCAAACTTCTCCAGTCAAAATCTCCTGCAGTTTGCTGGATTTTTGTTCTGGACGCAATTTTCATTATCTGAAGTATTTGGGTAGTGAGGTGGAACAAGAGATATGCCTTGGCAACCTGGGTATGTGGAATATATCTGACTCTCTTACAGAATGTCAGTGTGGTTCCATGTATACTGATGTATGCTGATGAGGTTACACCTGGGAATCTCACCATCATATGGCCAAAACACCAATTGAATGGATCTTCTTTCACTCCAACTGAATGTCAATTTAGGTCACATATTCTACAGACATGCAGAGGGATGGCCAAGTTGGAATCTCTTCACTGATGAACATGTTCCAAGTAAAAAGGTCACATTCTTTGGCAATTTCATGCATTTTGAAAGCTGCAGATCATGGTATGGGTATATGGTGAAGACGATTGTTGATGTAGGGTATATTGGGTATGATTTGTGGATGTAGGTTGTGTGAATGTGGTGGGCTGTGTCTCCCTTCCTGAACTTGCTAACTGGAAGAGCCTTTCTGAAGGGGTTTGTGGCCCAAACACCTTCCATTGGGTCCCATGCGTTTATTCTTTAATATGCATACCTTGCTAGGCTGGAAGAAAATTATCACCCACATAAAAGGTATCTTAGGGCAAGGATCTCTAGATCATTACTACTCACACCACTGTCCTGAAGGAAGCCCAAAGATTTGTAGTGTACAGCCTAGCAGTTCTATGTTTTGACATTTGCACCTCCTGATACCAGGACAGGAGAATCACAGGTATGCTGTGGGCATGGTTACAGGTAAGATTGGAAGGTCAGACACAATTTTGTTGGCTCTGTGAGGACCCACAGGTTTGAGTTTCTCTGGTTCATCTCTCATGTATTTTTCTCTTCCAGTTTCAAAAGCTCTTTCAGCTATGGGTAAAGCTAGTGGTGTCTTTCTAAGTGCAGATTGCTCTCCCCTTGTGACCTTTTAAGCTTTTCCTGTACATCATGGATTCAAGAGATGGTATTGTAAGGTTTTGATAGACTCAGATTGAACATCCCAAGTCATCTGGGTCACCTCCTTCCTGGAGCTGCTCCAGACTTTAAACCTCAAATTCAAGTATTGTGGTATTGCCCATGCAGAAGTTGGTGATTCCACTTGAGATGCGTGGTTGGCAAGGGGTGTACAACCTTCAGAGAAAGGTGCCCATCCTCTCCCCCAGTCAGCCTGCTCTTATCATATGCAGCTCTTGATAGAGATTGGGTGCTTTATGCAGATTGCTGATGCAGCACCTAGAGGACTGCGACCAGTCAATTCTCCAACACAAATGAAGTTCCCAATGCCAGTTTCTTTGGAATCCTCTTCAGAAAGGGATGGTTTAGAATCAGAGGAAACAGGTCAACCACAGACAAAATCACTGAATCCACATCTCTCACCTAAGTTGAAAGCATCAATACAAGGTGCACAGGCAGCTGCAAACCAGTTTCGAAGATAGACAGCATTTCTGTAAAGTTACAGGCACTTGTTGAGTGTAAGTTTCACTATTTTCTGTGTCCTCTCATTCTCAAGTCTCATTTTTTTGATGTCATTGAATGTATGATAGTGTGCACAGCAGTAGGCACACAGTACCCTGAGTGCATCCTTTCATCCTTGTTTTCTCCTCTGTGAGGTAGCTGACTTGTGCCTTATTCATCATTTCTTTTTCTGTTCACATTCCTGTTCCTCTTATAATCACCACTATAAGAACTGAGGTGAGATCATACTTGAGAAAACTTCCAGTGCTCTGCCAAAAGAGTTTACTTTGCATATATGCCACAGTTGGTTGACAGACCATGCATGTGCAGGAGCAGAAGTGCACAGACATGGTCAGGTGCCCAGCTTATTCATTTTGATCAGATGTTACAACATTTCTGGTATGAAGAGAACACAAGAAAGGGCATCAGAGGGGTATGACTGCAAAGACCTTCCCTGGAAATTTCCTTATTTTCCTGGAAGGTGGGGCCCTATTTGGTGGTGGCACTAAGCAGGTTGACCATCAATCTCAGTGCTTTCTGTAACATAGTGGGTTTGTACAAGATAACTCTCATGAGAATCAAGAAATCCCCACACTAACAATTGGGAAAGCCAGAAATACTTGGTGAACATCTTGATAAGTATTTCTGTCTGCCACTGTAGGTAGAGCTCAGGATTCTATAGTTGTGGCCATTTGAGAAGGTGACCATTTCAACGTGGTGGAGATTCTATTATGGATCATCGAACTCATGGTGCTGAGGTTATGAAAGGCCATAAAAGATACATACTTTGGTTTTGCTGTACCACAGGTTTTGAGTTGTATATTTCCATGTTCGTTTGGGATGATTATTGGTCACTTGATAGATGTTTGTTCATGTTAGATCTCCATCTTCTTCTGAGTGCCATATCTTTTTACTGGTTTTTCTTTGAGGGTGGGCATTTGTCAAGAGGTGGGATTGGGTAACTTGGGAAAACAACATCAAGCTCAAGAAAACAACCCAATTGAGATCTCATCAAATGCCATGCTCATTTCCTTGCCATTTTAAGTTTGATGAACACTCATTTCATACTCTTGCTAGGTCGTTCAATCACTTTGAATTGGTTGCCTCATAGATTTGGAATCTCCCATCGACATTTCTAAATAGACAAGCAAGGATTGTTTTCATGTAGTCCAAAGAAGTGGAAAGAAGGGGAAGCGGAAATGAATGAAGGCATTCATACCTTGTGAGATAAGGTCCAAGAAACTCTACTAGCTTAAGTAGGAACAAAATGAGATCATTGCAGTGATTAGAGCAAAGAAAAACAAGTACCTAGCAAGCTTGAACCTAGTTCAAATCTACCATGACCAAATGGAAGAGGATTTCTAAAAGAGTCATGGAAGCTATACATCTTCTATGCACTTGTGAGATGGTACCACATGACCAAATAAAATTTATTCTGCTTAGATTCTCTACCAAAACTATTGATCAACGTGTGCTAGATATCAAGAAAATGACTCCATAAATGAAGCTTACCCATTGTCAAATTTTGGACACAAGAAGTACGATGTTTCAAAGTATATTGTAATAATTGTATGTTGCCAAATAGACTTGAAGAAAATAACATTTGAGATTGTCATCTAGATGCACAACTAAAAGTATTGTTCACATCATAATGCAAAGTGAAGTTTTTAGAATGTTCATAACATGTGTTCAATCCACATTCTAAATAAACCATAAGTTATTTGCGCTACTTTGGTGCATATGAAATTACAGCTTATGAAATTGATTACTGTGGAATGAATATACCCACCCTATGTGAATATTATATTATAATCTTTCGAGATCTTGGTGACCTCATATAATGATGGGTCTAGCATTAACTAGGAGTAATGAATTAAATGGGGCACTAGGTTTTACACTCTTAAACGACAAGTTGTGGCGACTTTAGCTTTGGCCTCATGACCAAGGTTGAGCCAAGAAAAGGGAGACTGGCCGAAACAATTCCGTAGGCATGACATGACTCCAAACACATGCCCAAGTGATAAAAAGGGGTGTGTGTGGGAATGGAAGAAAGGAGCCCTAACACTTCCAATGCACTTTCACTTTGGGGTGTTTTGAATTTTTATATCAAGGATTTGTGGGGTCAAAGCTTGTTCAAATTAGATTTTCTTTAAATTATTGGAAAGGTTTTGAAGAGTACTAAAATCAAATGGGGTCACATTTTTTTAACTGATTTATATGACACAAGTTATGGTCATTTGAAGGGTGGGAAATCAAATTGCCAAAATGATTCATGATCATTTAAATGATGTTTTGAAAAATCAAATTTGAACTTTTCTTGAACAATTTTATGTAACATTGAAAACTTTTATTCATGACTTTCAATACAAACACACTTAAAACATCGAATTTGAATAAGAAATGAGGAAGTTGTGAACTAAAAAAAGATTGGGAATCATAACTTGGTCAAAATTGAAACTCACACATTGAATTGTCATTTTGATGTGACCCCTCACAAGGAGCTACAAAATACACTATAGGGAAGAAGGTGATGCATTTTTCAAGGATGGGTGATGGTGAATCTTGTGAATCTATGTTAGCCATGGCTCATTCATGCATCATTTTGACCAAATGCACTAACCAACCCTTTTGTTATTGTAATTTGATATGTTTGAAAGTTCAACTTGAAAAGTTCATTATAGTCTCATTTTAGAACTCCTACACACTTTTTCTTGTTGGGAACAAAGGAATGCAACTTAAGTTTGCATTTGTTGTAAAACCAAGAATCAAGGAAGTTTTTTTTATCACAAATACCACTTGATAAAATTAGGTTGTCATACGTGACTAACTTAAAGGTGCTTCAAAAAATAAATTGATTGGACTTGAATTATCATACACATTTTAACTACCATACTTATAGTTTGCAATCAAAAAAATTTGTTGAATATATATATATATATATATATATAAACAAGGTTTTAGTTTCAAATTCAATTTTTTAAAATTTCAACAATTGAGGATTAAACATGCAAACTACATCTTGTGTTGCGTATTTATAATATTTTTCCAACAATTGAAATGGGAATTCAATTTTCAACAATTTTAGCAAATGTCACTAAATTTTATTTTTATTTTTTGCTAGACCTTTTATGAATTAGTTGGAGCCAAACAACAATCATAGGTACAGTATCACTATTTCCCCATAATTTTTAGTTTGTTGTAATAGTTAATAATCATTTTTTGAAGTATAAGATTTCAAGCTCAAATGTCCATCTTTTTCCCTATGCATGTTTCCCCAAATGAAACCATCCAAGGAAAAAAATGGTTATTGAGATGTTTTCCATGTGTAACTTGACCCCACTTGTTAATCAACTTGCTTCAATGAGGAAAATATCAAACCAAGTTTTCCTTGGGGACCTTGTAAAGGTCACAAATTCATCTATTCATTTATTATGCAAAAATTGAATCAAATTTTCATTAATTAAAAACCTTTTCCCCCAATTTTTCATGCCTTGTCCACATTTGATTCCCAATTTTTCATCCATTATGGAACCTCGCCCCATAACTTTTCATTTATTTGGCAACCTTACAAAAAAATTTAAATATTTCACATGATTTGAATGTTGACGAAATTTTCATTTTAAAAAATGAAATCCAACTTCCCCAAAAAATACATTCACAAGCAATAAATGTTCCCTAACCATTCCCCCACATGCAAAATGATTGTGTTGTCCAAGTGTTGTCATTTTCTAAGGAATGCCACACTAACACACTTGTTAATAAAATGTTTGATCATATTCCTTTTTCTTTTCATATGAAAATAAGTCATTTTATACAAATTTTCAACAAATATGTTTAGAGAAAAAAAAAATTCCACCAAAAAAACGATTATAATATGGACTTATGAACATTTAGCCCATTTTATGTCATTCAAAAGTCTATATCTTTTATTTTGTTAAGGTTTTTCTAACAAAATTTCTACATATATCTTCATATTGGTTTAATATATCATATTAAGACATTGTGATTGGGGAAAATAGCTCTAGATTAATCAAAGGTTATTTAATGTCAATTCAAAAATCTCAAAATTAAAAATAATGATTCTATTTGCATTTTATTTTACTTTTCATTATAAAAAAATAAATTAAATAAAAATTCAAAGTGATAGATAATATAATGTATTACGAAACATTTTCGAATATGGTGTAATGCATGATGCAAACATGTGTATCAAACAATAATTTTTTCTACTTCAAATTATTTAATAGTTAGTTTTGAACAATAAGTTTCATACATCATTATACATTTCTTCATGTTTCATTCTATGCAGTGAGGTGATGAAGTCATGTTGTAAAAATTAAATTTGTTTGATTTTCAAGATTGTGAAAAAAATTGCAATCATTAAATGTTTGACGTTAATAAATTTTTACAAGTATTTGAAAATAATCTCTTATCTACATATAATTTTGTATCGCAGGGAAAATGGGTTTTAATGGTTATGGATGATTGGATTCCTTGTGAAGGCCAGGGTATGTCGACTTTTGAAACAAGTCACAAGGGGAATGAACTATGGGTTTCAATCTTGGAGAAAGCTCATGTGAAATTACATGGTTCCTATGAGGCTTTGGAAGGGGGTGTAGTACATGATGCACTTGTTGATTTGATTTGAGGTGTGGGAGAAGAAATTGACATGTTTCATGAATCTTCACAGTTGGATTTTGTGAATGGGTGTCTTTGGTTCTAATTCCAGAGATTCAAACAAGAAGGGTTTTTGTTTAGGGTTGGTAGTCCTTCAAGTTTTAATGTGTATGTTTCATCAAGTGGAATCATGCAAGGCCATGGATACTCCTTGTTGTAGGTTATAATGGTTTGCTTGTACCTACTTCTGCCATTGTAGACCTTATGGTGCTCCACAAGACTTGTTGTGTTCCTCTTCATTATGTTTATGCTACAATTGAATTTTTTTTTTTACATGTGTGTATTGAGTTTCATTCCTTTTATTCCAAGTCTATGAGGTAGATGGACACAAGCTTGTTCAAATTTGCAATCCATGGGTCAATGAGGTTGAGTGGAATGGCCCTAGATTGTCTCTAGAGTGGACTCACCGGATGAAACACAAATTGAAGTATAGACGTCAAGTTATGTTGGTACAAACACATTTGGTATGTTACTTAATGTGGATGTCCTTTGAATAATAATATACATGTGGACATCACTAGGGTTACTTAGTGTAACACAATCAAATTGACAAAGGCATCATTTCTTGTGGAGGCATTATTTAAAGGTGGTTCCATTTGTGATTTTCCACATTAAAGTCCAAATCTTGCAAATGGGTTTGTGTTCCTATTCATGTGTTTGTCACACTTATTCAAGTATTTTCTTTTTTCATGTCATTAGTTTTGTAAGGTTTGTGGACAGTGTTTTCCATGATTTGTTACTTCTTCATAACTATATTCAATAATATTGAATGCTATTAAAAAGTGTGAGGTACATTAGTACAAGGTGTGCATGTCTCTTCATGGTGCAAGGCCACCTTTGGCAATTATCAATTTGTTGGGGAAGCTTCATTATTTTCTATTGGCATGCACATTATTAAAACCAAGGGTAAAATATCAACTCAAAATATTAATGCATGAAATAGTATTAAGGACAAACTACATTAATTCAAGGGAAATGTTTTGTGAAATGATGATTGAAGCTAATCCAAAGGGGTACACAATTTTCCAACTACATAGGGTCCAAATCAAGAAACCCAATTTTTGCTCAATGTCCACAAAAACTTTGATCACTTTGAAACCCCTCTAACGCAAATGCCACCAAATGAACACCTTGGTATCTTGTTGGATGTCATTACAAATTGGTGTAAAACTTGCATAGTGGTAGCATTATTGGAGTTTTATCACCACCATCTTTTTTGCAACACCAAGGTTGTTGACAAAGAGGTATTGTCAATCACCACACTTTAACTTTTGGTTTTAAACTACTAATTGTACAAAATTCAAGAGCTAAAGGTTCTTATTCTTTCACATAATTATTAGGGCATATTGTGTTTTTTTTCCTTTTTTATTTTAAAGCATCTAAATATTTACTACCTAGGTGAAAGAAATTATAGAAGTGTTTGCATCTCTATGTAATAATTTTGTAGTTTGAATACATGTTTGGTATCTTGCTTGCCAAATTGTCTCTCATCATGGGGTTGTTTATCTTTTCAATAACACTTTTCTAATGACCCTTTGTTGGTTCATCCTATTAGCACCCTTATAACCTAATGTGTTTGAAGACTATGTTTACAAGTTCAAAATAAAAGTTATATTTCCATCTAATAACCAAAAAATTCAATTGACATTGAAATGTCCAAAAATAGGTCAGCAATGTAACATGAGCCTACATGTACACACTAGTAAATAATACATTTCACTTGGGACTTTGTTTAGGTGTCTTTCACAAAATGATTATTGATGGAAAAATAGATCAAACATTTCTTAGTCTTGTTTCCTTTTTTTTAATGGGGCTATGTAGTGGGAAGTGGAATTTGTGTTTGTATTAGCTGCCTAACACATTGTAGGGTTACAAAGGCCACCAGTGGACTTTTAAAAAGCTTACATAGAGAATGTGCTTTCACACAGAAAAAAAAAAAAAACAAACAAACAAACAAGATTTAAATTGCTTAGAGGTTGGTGATAATATTTTTGCTATAATGTTCAACCTATTTGCCCTTACATTCTTCTCCCCATGTTTGCATGTAGAGAACAATGTGCAAAATGGGACAATGATAAGTCTTGAATCTACTTTGGAATGGTAGCAATTAGTTTTTACTATGATGTTCTTTAAGCTCGTGGTGAATATTTTGTTTGTTGTGGTGTGTTACAAGTAAAAGGAATCGCCACCCCCACCCATGAAAATCCATTTGTTGCCTCTTACCTCCTCTTTGTGTAGAGTTGAACATGAAAACCACTCAATGTTCAATTTGATTCTTATTTGAGACTTAATGGGTGCATTTGATTTTGCATTCCATGCATATTTCATTCCTTTCTATGATTTGTGTGGCAAGAATGGTAATTGGTAATGGTTGAAACTTACATCTAGTAGTGTATATAACATATGTTATGATCTTGGATCTTGGTGCTTTATTTTATAGACATTCTTTCTTGTACAAAACACCCCAATTTATAAACATGAGGATTTTGGAGCACTAAAGTCTAGTTTTAAACCATCTATACACTTGTTGTATTAGACGTTGCACATCTTGTCCGCATGTAATGAAAAGTAAAAGATGCTTTCTTTTTACAATTGAAAAGTAAAAGATACTTTTTTTTTACAATTGAAACGTAAGAGGTACATGTTTTTTCCACTCCATGTCAAATTACTAAAGGTATAAATTTTGAAATCTAGTTGAAGTGTTCACCAACTATAAATCCTTTGAATTGCCCAAGTTGAAGAGGCTCAAATTCATGTGCACCAAGTCTATTTTACAATTTCATGTTGTACCCTTGGTGCTAATTGACTACTAGTATTGAATGTCTATCAAATATTCAATGTCCTTCATTTTCTTGAAGAATTTTTTTTGATGTTAGGTTCTTTAGAAAAAGTCTCATGTAAAGGATTCTTTACTGATTCAAAGTGCACCTTGGTTTCATTTTCAAGACCCAATTTCTTTTCATTGGGAAGATGAAACACATTGTGCTTCCAAGGTTGCTTTTCAAGGGTGTTGTTGTGATACCTTGGCTTTTTACATGCACAAAAGGTCTAGGTTTTTTGCCAATTGACATTGATGCTTCTTCCTGACCATACAAGTGGTGTTAATTATCAACGACCAAGAATGGGAAAAAAATGTTATAGAAGAAAGGACAAAAACTAATTTCAAATTCAAAAGACTAGGTCAAACAAAAACAAACACACTAATGAAAACTAATGCAATCATGTCATTGTGACCACCATCATGAATGGTAATGATAATTTGCCAACACTCCCCATTAACTAGTCATTTTTGAAATTGTGGATCAAACTTTCAATAATCCATTTCCTATGTTCCATATAAAAATGTCCATGATGGGTGAAGTGAAGATGGATTTACAAGGTGATGGGTGGCTGTTGGAAGAAAACTTCCCTTTCCAAATAACATGAAAAGGGCACCCATAGCTAGATCCATATCTATATCCATTGAACTTGTAATTCTATTGTCATGGTTTCCACAATCAATCTAAAATAAACATTGGAATATAATTTACAAAAAGGGGTTTCCCAAAATTAACATGTTTCCACACAACATGCAAAAAAGGTTGGCTTTTTATCCCTTCATCCCTCTCTCTCTAGCCTCCCTCTTTATTCCTTCCCCTATTCAAATCCAAAACAAAAATCATAATAGGAGTATCTAAATCCACAAAAGCTTAAGTCCTTGTCTCCTCCTCCTCCTCACCAATGTAAGGAAGAGGAATGCACAACAACCAAAAACATTTTGAAAAGAAAAAATCAAACAATGTGTCTTTTCATATGCAATTTAGTCAAAGATGTGCCTTTTCCTATCTAAAAAAATTAGGACGTACAAATATACATGGCTTGAAGCCATAGACTCTAGATAAATCTAGAGAATATTGAGTCCCCATAAGATATCCCAATTAGAAACCATACACAAAAATGATATATAAAAGTCATAGACAAAAGTCAATCCATATTTTTCAACTTCAAAAGTTCATCATTATATACTTGGTGCACATATTTTATTATTTTTTATATAGATGTTTTCTTATTCCAGTTAAATTTTTTAATATAATCACAATTTTGACAAATTGTTGATTTATATCATGTTAATAACATGTAAATGCATGACATTCCACCAAAAATTTGCATTATGACATAAAAAGTGAACCACCCTAGTTTACAACCACCTTAGTGCATATGTGAATAATATGATTTTTGAATTGGTTTTATAATCAATCAATACATTTTAACTTTTTCATAATGTGTCTTGTTAAAACAAAACATTTGTGCAAAATTTCACGCTATTGTGAATTTGTTTTTGAAAATAATCACAAGTTTTTTTTTTTTTTTTTTTTTTTGAAAAAAATCATTCAAAAAAGAAAAATTTTGAATCAAGTTCACCACATTTCTATTTTTGGTTGTAGCAAGTATCCAAACTATAAAAGGCATTTTTTTCGATCAAGTCCTAAAAACTAGTTACCATTTAATGTTACATCCTTCTTGGGATGTTCACCACTAACACAATAACAAAAACTTGAAAAAAAAACCTTGTGTCACATCATCTAATTTTGTTACCTCTCATTCACTCCTTATTTATTTATTTATTTCTTGTATAATGTTATTTTTAACAAGAATCAATCACGAATCCTTGAATCGGTCTTTTCCCTCCACTAACAAATTTGGCAAAATGACTAATAGTTTTGGAACCTAGGTTTGTTTGTATAATATTTCAAGAGAAAAAAAATGTTATCAAAATTTGTTTCAATGATGGCTTTATGCAATCAATTTTTTGTAGTTTTGAAATTGATGAATAACATTAACCTTAGTCCAATCCATACACTCGTCACTAAGGTATTTCAAAATTAATGTCATAAAATTTTTAGATGTGAAAATAATATTTTGTCTTATAATTCCAAGAAGCATTCCTAAATAACATTAAATGTGTCCGTGATAACAAGGTTTGAGAAAATTGAAAAATACATCTAATTCCAAGGTGGCAACTTTTACCAAGTGTTCAAACTTTCTATTATGGTTTCTAATGCTTATGAAACCTTTAAATGTTTTTATGATGTAATTTTTAATAACACTTTTAGAAATAAATAAATAAATAGAATCCAATGGCATAATTTTTTATTATAATTTTTTTAAATATTCAAAAGTAAATTTAAGAACTTATAATAAAAGTTTTTTTCTTAAACATGCGTCTACGTCCAAAGGGCCAAGGTTTTTTTTGAGTTTTTAGAACTTATTATATATTATAAATTTTGTAATAAATTTTTTGTAATAAAAATAGGGAGCACGACCTAAATAAGTGAAGGTGCAAACCTATCCAGTAAGGTGTAGAACCTTAAAGGTATGTAAGCCCTAAATGAATGAAGGTGAAGAGATAGCCTATGTAGGCAATCCAAATTCTCTTCCACACTCACCACTTTGACATCAAATGACATTCATTTGAAACCTTTGATTTGCAACTTAGCTCAAATCTTGGTTGGTTTTTACCAATTTGACAAGCATGTGACACCTTTTACTTCGCATAATTTATTTTTTTCAAAAATATTTTGTAGCATTTGCTTTTAGGGTAAAGTGACCCATCATCGAACATTAGCCTATCACCAAACACTTGGCAGATATTTCTCAATTCTTCTCCATTTTGAGTGATTTAAAATGTTATGGGAGCACCTTCTCAAGCTTTACAAATCATCTTTGAATTGCAATGCCAAAGGAGCAACCAAAAAAAAGCAATAAAAAAATGTGTTTTTTAAAAATTGCAAAATGCATTTTCTTTCATCTTTTAAATTTTGACCCCTCCTACTTCATCAATGCATAAGTTTCTCTTGTTCAAATTAAGCAATTTGAACTGCTTTGAAATCACCATGTTAAGCTTTACAAATCATCTTGTATCTTTTAAAGGCAATAGAGTAATATTTAAGGTTTTTTGAGGGGTTTGGAAATAGGCTATGAACTATTCAATCAAGAATTTTTTATAAAAATGACCCCCCATACTTTATGGGGGCCATAACTTTCTTGCTTTTAGTCCATTTTTGCTAATTTTTAGTACGATAAATGCGCAAAGAGGAGAGCTCCGTCTACTTTTTAAACACCATAAACAATAGGGCCCTCGTTCAAAAACTAATGAGAAACCCTACTTTATGTGTACTATGACTGACCTCTCTACCTTACAAGGTTTTGGTTTGTTGGTTTGTTTAGGGAACAAGCTCAAGGTTGATTTGTAAGGAGGTGAGTATAGGGAAAGAAGTAGAAGCAAGAACATTCACAAGGTCTTTGGCTTGGGCAACAAACACTTGAACAACTTGTGGGGAAGAGTTGGTACATACATTTCACTTTGTAACCCTTTTTCTTTTGCTATTTTTTCCTCATATTTCTTGTCTTTTGAGTGTTTTTGAGCAAAGAATATGTACATGTGTTATCCCTTTGTCTCATTCCTTGTTTTGTTTTGTTAGCTAGTTTTTTTAAAGATTTGTTTTACTTTTAAGTTTGGTGCAATAAGCACAACAAGTTATGTGTGGGGCTACTGGCTTGGGGGCAATAAGCATATTTACCAAAACTTCTTGAGACATCTAATATGCATCTCATTCTCTAACCTTTTT
>Ga0209208_10007907_pt1 | contig 14293 bp, 10 predicted proteins | sample S1TSphfallax_3_FD_187694 | JGI IMG/M metagenome (GOLD analysis project Ga0209208, IMG submission 187694) | Host-associated microbial communities from peat moss isolated from Minnesota, USA - S1T2_Fd - Sphagnum fallax MG (SPAdes) (version 2) | ecosystem: Host-associated > Plants > Peat moss >...
TTCTGGTGGCCTTCATACAGATTCCTACTACATTAGGTTTTGCATTGGTTTTAGGATGAATCAGTAGTTGTAGCTGTATCCTCTACATGCAATCAACATGGTGTAGGGTGATTGCAAAAGAGCAAAGATGGAGAGAGTCGTACTGACAAGGATTGAGGATGGGTGTTGCAGGCATTTGCATGTGCAAGTAGATAATGCCATCTGCACCTTTCATAATGGGGCCACAACCAGTGGAATTGAGATCAAGCTTCCGGCCAGGGCATCCTATGCCTGTCTTCAGATGAATGGGAAGGAAGTATTCAGGTTTGCTGTAAGAGCAGTGCCTCAGGTTATAGAAGCAGCCCTGCAGGAGGCTGGCCTTAGAGGAACAGACTCGGACTGGTTACTTCTGCACCAGGTAAAAAAATTGGGATTGGGTCTTTTTTTTTTTTTCGCAAGATTGTGAGGCAGAGGTTCTCTTTGTTGGGAAACAATGGGATGGTGAGCTGAGAATCAGTCTGTATGGCTTACCATGTTGGGAATTTGAAGGAGCAGACATGAAAACTTGTTACTTCTCTAGCTGCAGGCTAATCAAAGAATTATTGACTCTGTTTCACAGCGACTTGAGATACCGACATCCAAAGTGATCTCTAATCTTTGCAATTATGGCAACACAAGTGCTGCTTCCATACCTCTAGCACTTGATGAAGCTGTTAGAAGTGGCTTTGTGCAGCCAGGTCATATTCTGGCCACAGCTGGCTCTGGTACTGGGCTCACTTGGGGCTCTGCAATTGTGCGATGGTCTTAGAATCACTTAGAATCAACCTGATGTCATACAATCTTCTTCTGTGCCTCCTTTTTTACAGACTTCACTGTGGACAGTTATTCAGCAGAGTAATGAATGCAGAGAAGATCAATTACTGGGAAGGTTTTTAACAGGGAAGCATCTGCTGGACACAGCTCGGAGAAATGAGGGGCAAACTGTCTTGGCAGGAGGGGGAGGCTGAGGTATGAAGCCATGGTAAGCTAGTAGGGGTATGGAGCAACAAATTGGTTGGGTAGTCACAAATCCTTCCATTCCACAGTCAGGCTGACAGACTTTGATTTTTTGTACAAGAATTTTGAGCTCCTGATTGTAAAAGTCAGGCCTTGTTGGTTCTGGGGATGAGCAAGTGAGGTTCTTGAAAGGAACTACAGACGGTTTACACTCAAGTTTATAATTTGCTATGGAGTTAAGTGAAGGTGCCTGTGGACTTAGTTTCAGCCTCCAAGGTCTCCAAGGATTGCACAACAATCTGACAGGAGGGTTGATGCTGTGACACAGCCCATGGCTACATTGTTTGCTTCTTCCAGCATCTCTGCATTATTGTTGCAAAGTGTTTCTAGTCAAGGACTTGATATGTCAGAGCATCTCCACCCACAACAGTAAAATGGATGTACACACTATTTCGGATGAAGTATCACCTTTAAATAGTATGAGATGGAGTTTGGGCCTGGAAATATGCCCAAGATATAGTGACATCCAAAATGGTTAGAGCTTTCAATCGAGTGGTGATAATGATTTGCCCCGATGGCATTCGTCCTAATGATGGAACAGGTAATAGTCTCTTACTAAATTTCAAAGTCAAAATATATGTTTTGCATGTAATCATTCAATACGCAATTCCTTTCATGATTTTGGTGTGATACATAATCCTTTGAAAATCTTAGAAAATTCTTTTTTTGTTGTCAATTCCAAATTCTTTTACTTCATTTTGAAATTATTTAAATTTTATTTTTAGAAATTCATTCAATTGTTTATATGGTCATTGAAATACACATATATCACAATTACTAAACCAAAATATAACATTAGCATTATTCTATTATAAAACATTAGCTTCATTCTATCAATTATTAGTTAACTTTTTAAAATATGTATAATTATTTGAAAATTACATAACCTTTTTATTGTGGTCATTAATTTTCATCATTTTTCAAAAAGGTAAATTTAAATAACATCTTTTATAAACTTCATGTGCAAGGCTAAAAAATATTACAATTCACTTTGAATTTATTACATTGAGATTTTATCATATCGATTTGTTTTCATTCATTATTTTTGTAGTGCAAAATTTTAAACTTTCTTTTGAATTTGCAAAAGTGATTATTTATTTTAAACATCTTATGTAATAGGTGAGACCAATGCATCCTTCATTATAACTAATGATGAATGACCATTTATTACACTTTTATAAATTAAATTTTAAGGTAGAAGTCAAGGGACAAATTGTTTTACTATTTGGACCATAAAAATATAATTCTAATTGCACTTGTAGTAATTGGAGAGACAACATATTTTTATATAATAAACATATATTGTTTGAGTTAATATGAACTTAAATTAATCATTTAATGGGCATTAAATCTATCAATTTATTTGGTTGTAATTAGGAAAATTTTAATATTGTCATTTAACATGTATGCCATTCTTGCAATATTTTTGATTGTTAGACAATGCTATGGTTGGTATGCTTACATTTTAATGTTTCATAACATACAAATGTAGAAGACTTTGAATTGGATAACATATTTCTTTAATGATTAAATGTCAAGATGCACCCAATTACAAATATGTAATTGATACATATACTTTGAAGTAATTTATATTACAATTTTCAGATATTGAAATCATAGACTTAATCTTAAAGAATGATTTACAATACTTGTGCATATTTATATTAAAATATATATGGTACATGTATTTGGTATATTTGCAAGATTTTATTTTTTTAATTGTCAAAAGAATAGAAATCAACTTGGGATTTGAACCCATAAAAAATGCACCCAATTTTCACATTGAATGGAAAGGAGATTGGTGATACCACTCATATGAATTACACATAATGCATATTAGTTTCAAAGTTACATTCTAATATTTTAAAACTTGCATATTTAATTTGAATATATATATATAATGTTTTATCAATTGATTTTGTCATTTTTTTATTTGATTTTTATATTTTTATTTCTATTGATTTTATGCTCAAAGTTCAAACACATGTGCAACAATTTGAAAATATATATAAAACTTTAAAAATAACTTATGTTATATTGAAAATGATCAAGCCATGAATTCTACGATGCAAATTCCAAGTACATATGTGAAATTTGTATTCACTCAATTCAATAAAGAGCATTATAAAAAATACATTCTTCCAACAAATTATAGATAATACTTTAATATATTTGAAAATGTATAAGATGATGCATATTAGGTTTCATACATATAAAATTCCTTCTTTCTATCAATTTGAAATTTCTATTATATGTATTTTGAAATTTTAATTATTTAATTATAGAAAATTGTGATATATTTATATTTAATTCTACAAATTTTTGGATTGAATATGTAAAATATTTTTTAAATGAATATTTTTTAATTATTGTTATCAATTTCACATCGTTACTATACATGTTTGAAATAATTAAAATTCATCCCAAAAGTATACATATAATTTACATCAATTTTTAATTTATTATATTAAGGTTTATATAATATATTTGTTGCATTCATTCGTTGTCATTCAATACTTTGGTTTCATTTATTTATTTATTTATTTATTTATTTATGAAACTTTGAAATTTATTTATTTAATCATTTAAAATTGTGATATATTTGCATTTTTATTCTACAGATTCTTATATTTGATATGTAAAGTATTTTTTTTCTTATTATTATCAATTTCAGATCTTTACTATACATGTTTGAAATAATCAAAAATCATCCCAAAAGTATACATATAATTTACATCAAATTTTAATTTATTATGTTAAGGTGTATAATATTATTCCTTGCATTTATTCCTTGTCTTTCAATGTTGTAATATATATTTTTTGATGCATGCACTTTATCTCCAAAAGCTAAATTTGTAGTTAAAATTTTAACTCCAAATGCATTGAAAATATAAATGTTCAATGTAATGACACAATATTTTAGTATAATAATTAGATGTTTTTTCAAACCTTTTCAAAGCCAACATATATATATATATATATATATATATTTGAATGTTTCCATCAAAAAAAATAAATCATATGTTTGGATTTAATATGTCAAATGTTTTTAAGGTGACAATCATTTTTTTAACCTCATCATTTTCACATTTTAATTGTAATTTTTTAAAAATAATCATAATTCATGTTTAAACTATTTACATGATTAAAATCAAAATTTAAATGATTATATTGAAGGCTATAATGTTGTTTTGTTGTTCAATTTCATAAAATTTTAACATTTTTGCGCAATTTTTTATTTTGTTTGCATCAAACATATAATTTTGTATTAAAAAAAAATTCACGTGATTTTTTTTCAATTTATTTTTTTTCTTTTTTTTAGTGTTATTATCAAAGACATGAAAAATCACAAGAACAAAAGCTAAGGCAAAGGTCTAAATCTAACTTTCAAGTAATGAACAGCACATTATATCAACAATGAAAACATTGTGTTTCGAGGCCTTGCTTATGTGAGTACCATGATGTGCAAAAGCATTAGTTATTAATCATTGATTGGGGTACTTTCAATTCATGTCTTAAGCAGAACCAAAGTACATAGCCTAGTGGTTACACTGGCCTATAAACACTAAAAGCTGATGAAAGCAATGAATAAGTTGTGATAAGAAAGTTATGGTTGTTCAATTTTGAGTATTATTGAAGTAGCATGTAAGATAGAAGTTGTACTCCTGAACAGATCATTTATCTGAGATTGGAGCCTAAGGCTTTCTTGGTAGTGGGCTCACTTACATTTATGCTGAATGTGGGAAAAGAGGATGCTCAGAGATACAAATATGGAGCACGATGCACATGCAGAAATCTTTTAGTTGACAGTTTTAAGCACAAATTTCAGGTTCATAGCAGCAAGGCTACAAACCCAATTTCTTAGAACAAACTTGTGAACTTGTAGCAGCCAAAGTACAGTGAATGCTACAAGATTGGCCTACCAATAGTGACATTTTGCCCCATTTCAACACCAGCAAGCAAGAAGTTTTATCATTGTTTAACCAAGTTTAGGCATTTGCCCTAATTTACTAAAAATGTTTAAATAATGTCAAAACATTAATAAATGTTGGAACATTGGTAGCAATGGTTGCAAATTGGTCTCCCAAATCAGATTTTATCATTCGTTTAGGTATCCTTAAATACAGGACCTTAATAATGGGATTGATCCTCAACTTGATCTTTGGCGTGTGGGTCCTCTTCACTTAGAATCATCATGTTCACCCATTAAGCCCTTGTTTTCCATCATCAGGGCTACAACATTTTCATGAGTCAGGCTGCAGGACATATAACCACAACCATTTTGACACTGATAGTACTGTTCTGAAATCTTCAAGACAAGTTGTTTTTTTCCACTCACACACTGTTTGCAGCTAATGTATGCACTCTGATCAAAGAAATCAGAGAAAACCCATCCACATGCTTTGAACAACCAGTCCCTTAAAAGCTGCAACATGGTGGTCCAGTGGTGATCAGAGTTTGCTGAAATAACTTATCTCCCTATCATATGCACTGAGGCTGTTGTGCAGCCTGTATAGAGAGCAATCAAATATCTCATGACAATCCTGCCCTCAAGCATGAATTTGTGTCATTACAGCTGCAACAGTCCATCACCATATCCTACAATCTGTTAGAGACCATTTGGAAGTCATCCTCTTTTGACATCCTATGCTGGCAACTTGAAGATCAGTGAAAACAAGAACACAAGAACTAAAAACAAAAACACGAGATGTGTAAAACAAACATGAAAACAAATCTTTATCATACTAACATATGCAAATATGAACATGAAAAGAACATGACAAGGTTATGATTTGTATTGTGCTCATATATAAATTCTTAAATTTTGAACTTCCAATACTTTTAATACATACAAACACCATAATACATATAATTATTTTTAAACGTAACAACAAGGGAAGTTAAAGGTTTTTTTAAAAAACAAAGAACACCAAAGGATTTTAACTATTTAAGACTATAAAAAGGACTTAGACACCTTATGGCTTTCCAATATACTTATTTTCAACTTCCATTTCAAGGTGTATAAAAAAATGAAACAACATGACAAATAACTAACCTAAATTTTGATTTTTGTAATCAAGGTTTCAAGTTCTTTAAGTATATTCAATTATGTGGTCCAAAATCTAATAACAAATTTTGCACTATTATTTTTTGTGTTGGCACCAAACAAGACATCAATATAACCATTAAAAAAATAGTAGTGTGCTACCATAGGCCAATAAACAATTTTGGTCAATTTTGGATGCCAATATTTTCAAACCACACAATCATTTCAAAGCTATGGACAACTGAAAAAGTTTATAAATCTTTGAATGTAAAAAAAAAAAAAAAATCCTTCAACACACAATAACTACCAACCATGTCCATGTATTTTACATATTAAGGCTCAACTATAAGTTAAGACTAAATTATTACAAAAAAATATAACATTATTTAATTTTGATGTTAATAAAGAATTTTTTGCTTATTTTAAATATCAATAAAAGATTAGAATATTCAATAGCATGATTCAAATTTCGTGATAGAACAATTTTTGCAAATTTTAAATCATGTTTTTATCCTCATGGATGTCTTGAATGTCAATTATGACCAATATAACATTTATCTCAATAAATGATATGCATATAATCTAATCCATCAAGAAATATAATCTACCTACAACAGGATTTTAAATCCATACCACTTCAAATGTATGTACTTTGAATTTGAGAAAAAAGATGACATGGCATCTTACCTTTCTCTCTCCTCCCTAGCCATGGAAAACATTTTTTTAAATGATTCTACATCCCTACCCTTTGTTGTCTTTTTTCAAAATTTTCAAAAAGTGAAATTTCTTGTAAAACAAATCAATGAACAACTAACAACTTTCATTTCCAATTCAAATGCTAAAAAGTCCAAAATTTATTAATGCTCAACATGTTCAAAAATACTTGAGTTTAATAATGTTAACATTAAAGAAATGAAGGTTGCAAAAAAAAAAAAACTTTGAAGTGTTTAAAAAGAACATTACTTTCGCCTAAAACATTTTAAAAAGAGGGTAAATAAGCTAGTCCAATTGAAACTCACGAAAAAAATAACCCAACCCATTTAAAGAAAAATAGTGGTTAACCTTTAAGATCAATGAACGAAAAATGTGTCCATAAAAATAATGTATTTATTAAAAAAAGGAGTAAGTCATTGAACAAAATACAAGAACATTTTGTGTATAACATTAGATATGAAAATAATAATGAAATATACATTGCGCAAAATATCAATCCATATATACGATTTAAACAATATATGTGGAAACCATTATGAGGTTTTCTTGCACACCATTCCATATGAAGATATGCACTCACAAAATTCATTTAGGAGTGGTATTATGTAAGTGTAATCCAAAAAAATTAAAGTGCTTCAATAGAATGTAATGAAATTCATTAAAAAATCTAATGTGTTATGTCCACTATGAGGATACCAAAACATAAAGAATCAAAGCTTACCATGATACGATGTGAAAAAGCATTGTGTTAATGTTTAATCAATGTTCACACTTAGTGGTTAACCTTCCTTCATTGTAGTCCTCATAATATCTTCATACAATCTTATAATCCAACATACATAGGGTTGTTGGAAAAACTAATATTAAAGGAAAAAAATGTTGCAAAATTTTATAAAATTTTATTCCTAAATTCAAAATTTACATTTCAAACTAAAAGTTATTTTAACAAGATTTGAAAAAAATATGACTTTAAACCCCATTTACTTCTAACAAGTGTAGTTCCCTTATAACAACCCCAATGGTACTAAAATTTTGAAAAAACATTTTACACCTCTAAAATTAAAACTTTTAAAGTTTGAAACAAATCCAATGATGGATCTAAAAGGAAAAACTATTTTAATAAAAAATCTAGAAGCTTAATCATGGAAATCATTCCATGAACTCTACTATGACTACTTACTACACATAATTTTCCTTCCATGTTTTTTTTTTACACACCATTTTCTTCCATGAACCACACTTCTTCACACATAATCATTATTTTTCATTTTTCACACTCATTTTTCTCTTCTTCAAAAAAAAGAAAAAAAAAATCTTTTTTTTTCAAATTTCCATGACTCGTATTTAACCTTATTCTCTTTGTTTAACAAAAATTGTGAAAATCCCTCCTTCCAATCAATGGCCTTCTCATCCTTCATGAACCATTGGGAATCGAGAATGATTTCACCCTCAATGGAATTTAGGATAAAAATTTTTGTGTAATGAAACATTAAGAATAATGATGACATGTTTCAATGATGTAATGCACAATGATGACATGTTTCATCTTCTAATTAAATAGTATGATAATCCTCATGACCAATGGAATTGAAAGATTTGTCATTTTCCTTACCTTTGACATCTTGATGGGGTTTTTGAACTCGATCATTGTCAATTATGTCCATTTGACTTCAACATCTTACTTTTTCATCCTAATTAGTTCAAGTAATTAACTATTAGGATAATTTATTAGTAGTAGTAAATTAATATCCTTGAGTTCTCATTTGATAAAATCAACTCAATGACATTTGTATCATTTTCGTGTAGCATTTATTCACTTAATACCCCCTAGTTAATCCTTACCATGTACTAATTAATTGTGTAATACATAGGAAATTAGAATTAAATTTTCCATTATAAGAATTCCATGTACTTTTAAAATCCACCATTGAAATTAGTGTTTCACAAATCCATTAAAATTAGGATGTCAATGTTTTTCATGAAGTTTTATAGTCACTGCCTACCTTAATTTCTTAAATAAAGGCATCAACATCCTTTACATGCAAGTACCAAATTGTTTTAGTTATCCTTTTGGTATTCATTGATGCAAGTGAAGATACAATTATGACGAATGTTGTTTTTACACCTTCAAATCTTCGAATTACACTAATAAAAACAAAATAATTTGAAGAAACATCGTTTAACGTGAATGTCTCCCAACATTTAAACAAAGAAAAACCAACCTAACAAATGATGCATACTTAAATCAATCATTCAACATGGGATCGTCAATTCTCTCATATGTGCTTTAACAATATATTTAAAATTTGTTCTTGCTCGTGAAGTTATGTCGAAAACGTTTGAAGAATGTCAATGTGAAGATGACAATGTTCATCTTCATTATCGAATTTAAATCCTTAGTGATGGCCATTATTATTGGTTATGAAGCCCAATCAACCCTTTTTCCATGGAGCATCAAGTTGAATACTTAACTCATACCATTTGTCACATTTTGGATTTTTTGTAGTTGTAATTTTCCTCATTTAAGTCGTAGTTTACTTGAGGCTATTGAAGTGAAAATTTTAATATCTAAATTTGATTTTAATTTGATTTAGGAATTTGATAAAAGTGAAGATTGAATAAGGATGTACTAGGACTACATTTTAAAAATCTTACAAGTACATCTTTAATGCTTAAAGATTATTCTACAAAATTAATTTAATATTCTCATGGCGAAATGTTAATGTTACTTATGGGCTTGTATTCCCAATATATCAATAAAATCACATCTAATTTTACATCTTTTTTCACCTTTTTACAACATAAAAAAATAATGCACCCTGGAAGGTTTACTAGGTTCTAATATTAATTAATTACTACATCAATTTAAATAAGAAGGTTCTTTGCGCTTGAAAATATCCAAAGGTTATTTCAACTATTAGTAAATACTATTTGGAAGTTTATAAAGATTCAAATCATTATTACTAAAAAAAATTATGGACCAAAAACCTAACAATTTGCTAAATTGTAATCATGGCTCACAACCACCCAAGAAAATGAAACATGACACTGATATGATCAAAATAGTCAATCTAACATTTAAATTGGAAATTTTATATTCAAATATGCATAAGTACAAGTTGATAAAATGGAAAACCATTACATTCAATATTTTGATAGTACCTCTAATACATGTTATAATGACCTTAAAGGAAAACTTACATCATACAAAAAATATTGATATTTGAAAAAGAACAATGTCATATGTAAATGTTGAAGTCATATGAAAAAAATAATGGATCAAAATCCATGAACCAAAGTTGTGAATGTAATGGTGCGGGATAAAAAAACACCCACACCTCTTAAGTTTGTATATATAGTTTTTTATGCACATCTCCATGTAAAATCCAAGTAAACAACAAGTTGCAATAACAAGTTGTAATTTTGTGCTAAAAAATAAGTCAAATTGCAAGTTAATTTCTTTACAAATCTTAAATCCTATGTGAAAAATATGGATATGAAACAATTTAAAAATTAATCATATGTTTCATGCTCTTCTTTATGGAAATCATCACATATGGAAAAATTACAATAATGGTTGGTACATTTTTATTTAATAATAAAGTTGAGCGATTTACATCTTTTTAACATTGCCAAAATAAGGATATATATTCTTTATGAAAAGGATAAATAGCTCCTTTTGCAAATTTGCTTTTATTACCTTCATGTGCTCACATCCCCATAACAAGATGTTGAAAAACCTAGAAAATTGGAAAACCTTTAAAAACCCATATATCAATCCACACAATAATTGACCTAAAGTTTGTGAAACATTTTTTATTTCAAAAAGTGTGGAATAGACAAACATCTTCACAAGTCAAAGAAAATACTTTAGACAAAAACCCCAACACAAGATTGTCCATGTTTGTCCTAAGAAGCAAAAATTGCAAAAACATTCCTACACAACTTGAAGGTAAAAATATTATAACCATTTAGTCATAACCTTATAATAGTCTCTCACAATATGTTAGACCATCAACACAAATAGTCTTGTGATATTAGATGTCATGATTATATGTGGATTTCATTAGCTTTTCATGCTCGTGGATTTGGATAAATTATATAATAATCACCAAAACGCAAAGAAGGTTCCTTTGACAACTCATGCAAACCAAAGCATGTTGAATCTACCCATGGATTATTATTACATCTAGGCCCTAACCACCTCATTGTTTTTTGTTTTTTTTAAAAATCATTACCTTGAATGATTATTAACAAAGAAAACCCCCTTTTAGTCTTCCTTAGACTTGCCTTTCACAATTTATTGTAATCTCAGATACACCAACTTCTTGGCATTGGGCACAAATATAAGGTTGACATTGTGCTTTGAGTAGAAAGCTTGGACCAACTTAGAATAATTAGGCTAATCGCAATCCATAGCCAAAACACATAGTTGTTATAAAAAATAATATCCAACGCTTAATTTTAATTGACAATATGTAATAAAATCATACCCTAAGTGTGTTAATTACATAGTTCCGACTCAACAATGAAATCTAGATGTAAGAAAACTTACCATGGTTGAAGAACCCAAGCTAATAATAATAATAATAATAATAATTGTTCTACTTGCTAAGTCTAGAAACAATTGCATATCTACAACAACAACAACATCAAAGTTGATTACATGAGTCTTAGTTGTAGTTATAGCTACATTTCATTATGACAATGATAAATTTAATCATCATTGTTAAATATATATTTTGGACATAATATCAAGCAAAAAAAATCCATTTTTAACACTAAAGCCAAATTTGAAAATTAATTAATTATTCGACATTTGAATGCAAGAAAGCTATTAAGATGAATTGGGTTGTTGCTACTATAGTAGTGATGGTGTTGTTATTCTTATGCAAAAGTTTCCCAAAAACCTTGGACTCCAAATGTTATTTGCTAATAACACCTTTTAGTTCATCTTAAATTTGTTTGCATTATTTAAAAGTCAACTTTTGATGTTGTTGTCATTACAAACTAACTTCATCAAAATAAATTTATTATCATTATAGCTTGCCCCTATATAAACAAACATCCAAGTTTAAGGCACAAAAAATTTATAAAACAGAAAATGGAGCATTACTATGATAAATTAATGTCCCCCCAAAACCCTACAAGCCTAACTTACATTTCTTTAATTTCATTCCCTTTGAATCAAAATCTACAATGTTGACTACATAGATCTAAGCAAGTTCATGTAATAATAGATGGAAACCATGCTAACAATATATGGTTGCTTCATCCCCAACACAAACACATACCAAGATGAACCGTCAAAAGGATGCGTGAGCTCACACTCCTTAATTTGATATTTGTTGAACTTGAGCCGCTTCAAAAAACACATACATGGAATCCACCAACATTGTTTTGGTATTATCAGTGTGCACATCCACAAACTATATGTTGTAATACTAACTATAACATCCAAGGTAACCCATAGAACCCACTCATGATTTGTGGAAAGATGGTATCACCACAGAGAAAGAATCATTAATAGAGGGAAAAATAAGCCCCGTGACCCAACAAAGTGAGTGTTAGAGTTGTTGGATTAATTTTACTACTAATGTAACTAGGGAATGTTTATGTACTTATGGCAACAAGAAAAAAATGATCAACTTGGATTATTTTTACTGTTGATGTAATTAAGGATTGTCCATATAATTATGGCAAAATAGTTCAAGTGTTGTGAAAGGAAGGTAACAAGAAAAAAAAATCTTTATTTTGAAGGTGTTCGACATGATGCCACATGGCATTCTAAAAAAAATAGATTGTGTTTAAGGTTAAACCATTTGGCCTACTTCCATAAAAAATACAAAGCCAATGCAATTTCCTTATCATGTGTGTGATCTAATGAGTTATAAAATGGCAGAGTGTCAATGTTTTACTGAAATGAAAAAAATGTTTAAAGATAAGAATGTTAAACTAACTTAAACTTTGATGACATTAGAGAAAAAACCATTGACTAAATTAATAAACATGGTTATAGTGGCAACCAAAGGTTTAAGAAAATGAAGAACCAAAGTTCAAGGAGAGGGAGCTATTGAAGAATAAAAAAACTCCAAATTGGACAACATAAAAGAAAATGAAAAAAACACTTATGGAAATAATTCAACAATTATAAACAACTACACTATAAGGGGGAAAACATGTATCTCTTACTTCCTAGGACACTACCTAGGTTGGACACTACAATCGCACCAACTCATCAAGCTAGGTACCACATGAATCCAAACTATGTTGTTGCAATCAAATAAGACTTATCAATGTCTTACTTATCAATGACAAGTAACACGTTTTATTCATTCGGTAAAGGAGGCAACATGGCTTTTTCCAATTACACTAGTGTTGAAAAAAATGGGAAATTGTGGATCTATATAAATTCTTGTAAATTAAGGTTATGTTTTCTCAAATGCAAGGAATATGGTATTAACTTAAACCTTAAAAAATGCACTTTCATAATATTTTTAGATCTAATCTTCAAATTCATATAGTTGTTAAGGAAGGGAAATTACCAGATCCTAAAAAGATATAGGCATTAATGAATATACTAGTTTCAACCAACCCATAGTATATACATGTGTTCAATTACATGGCACAATTTTATTAGTGTTTCATTAAGGATTTTATGTTCATAGTGGCACCTATAACTAAACTAATACTTGAGTAGATTCACCATCGAATGAACAAGCATAATAGGAAGCGCCAATACCTATAGTTGTACACATGCCAACAAAATTCAAAGGTGGTGGTCTTTTTCCTCACATCAAACCGGTTCAACAAGAGAGGATTTGGAGAATAGAAGATGTCGTCTCAATCCATAGAGTTCATTACTCCATCACAAATCCTACATGACTTGGAGTAGTCTACATAGGAACTTGAGCATGAACAAATGACAAAACCAGTATTGTTTCCATCTCAACCACCACCAATTAATGTTCCATTTTAAAGAGAAATACACATTCTTCATTCATAACTAGTATCTAGAATGACAATGGATGATGAACATGGAATGGAGGTCGATTTGGTACAAGATGTTGCATGAATTTTTTAGCGTGAGTGGAATGTTCAAGCTCTATAGTAATTATTGGTTTTTCATGTAACAAAGATTTTGAAGATGAAATCCGTAGTAATGTTAGGGGAACAAGTAGGCAACATAAGGACTTAACATGTAAGCAATATGGGATTGACAAGTATCCCATTTGATAAATGGTTTAGATTGGGACATATCCATGTAATTTTTGAATTATTGTTGTTCTAAATGGGGTTTTGGAAGGAAATGGGACAAGATTTCCCTTACCTATTTTGGTTGTGCATCACTTTTCTTTGCAAATTTTGATACATTGGTTTGTTTGTGGCAAAACATCTAAAGGTTGGGTGTAAGAAACTAGAAGGTACTAAGGTTTGCATAACAAGATCTAATCAATACCTACAAGTAGAGGACTTGTTAAACTATAATGAAAGTGT
>Ga0209208_10007908_pt1 | contig 14293 bp, 11 predicted proteins | sample S1TSphfallax_3_FD_187694 | JGI IMG/M metagenome (GOLD analysis project Ga0209208, IMG submission 187694) | Host-associated microbial communities from peat moss isolated from Minnesota, USA - S1T2_Fd - Sphagnum fallax MG (SPAdes) (version 2) | ecosystem: Host-associated > Plants > Peat moss >...
GGTTGGGCTATCAATTAAGAAGGCACATACATAAGGCACTTCGAGAAATTTCTTAGTGTATTTTGGAAGGCACCTTATGTATGTGAGTATCCTTGGTGCAAAAGAGGAGAGACATTATGCCTACTCTTTAAGAGTGGGAGTCATCTTATGCCTATAAGTAAGTGTAAGAGTCCTCTCACTTTTAAGAGTAGGTTTAAGATCCCTCTCTCTTTCTCCTATGCCTCGCCTCATGATCTAACATGTTTATGTTCATGACTTTTTTTTGGTTTTTGTGTTCTCACATGTTCTCGATGATGTTCCTCAAGTTCTCAATGTGTTCCTTGAGGGTTTTCTCAATAGATCTCTTCATGGCCATGCTAAGCCCAAAAAAGTTGCATTTGAACTTAGAAACCCCGATTTAGTTTAAGCATGGGATATTTGTAAAATTCAGAAATAATTTAAATACTTTGCATTTCTGGCTCACACTTGGGTCCTCTCTCTTTGTTTTTCCTTTCCCCTTTTGTTGGGTGCTTTCTTTAATAAAGCTTGCAAAGGTTTCATCACATTTAAATGGATTTGGGAAATCTTTTATCATGGTACCAAGCAATGTTGTCCAGTTATTGATTTTTTTAAAAAATTGTTTAAGTAATTTTTTAAATAAAAAAGTTGGTGCCAATTAGCTTATCAGTATCAATATTTTAAAAATTGGGTGTTAATTAAGTTATTAATATTTAAAAGGCAATAATCATTAGTTATCCATAAGGGTAGGTCATCAAATAACCAATTGATAACCATCAATTTTTATCCTACCAATTGTAAACCTGTTATAAGGGTTTTTCACATATTTTATTTTATTTCTATCATAAAAAAATGTTAAGTAGGTTGATAACCTACTTGGATGATAACCAAATCATCTAGGTAGGTTATTAGATTTTGAAATATTTAATACTCGTCTGTTAATCAATTAACAAAAATAAATAAATTCAATAACCAACTGGTAGATTATTTATAATCAGATTGCTAACTTGGTCGATAACCAGGTCAAAACTCAATAGCTGACCAAACTATATTAAGACCAGGAAGGCAAAAGTTATACATTGTAATTCCATCAACAACTAGCCATATATGACAACATCTTTGGAAAATCAAAGGTTATATAGCATATTGAATTCCTCTTGAGGGGATTTTTTTTCTTTCAATTTGGTGAGGTCAAAAAATTTGCAGTTTTCTTTCTTTTAAAGTAGAAATTGGTTATTTTATAACTTATTTGTAATGATATGTAATTTTTAAGTATACGAAAACCACATGGCTATCAATTGGATTTATAAGTAATTTCAAAAATTACATGATTAAAAAATGCATTTTAATACATATGTAAATGAGCAAAATCAAAAGTAGCATTTTAATCATACTAGTCAAGTTTTAAATTTTCACATAAGTGTTGTATTCATCATGTGTCCAACATTTATGTTTGATTTGACCAAATACACAATTTGTGTTAATCATAATATATATATATATATTTCATGTTAGTCAAAATTGACATAATTAGTCATTTTAAACTAATAAGTTTGACTCTTAGTTTAGTCACAATACTACTACTATAAAAACCATGATTTTGTTGTAATGATTTTGTTATTTCCTTATCCATATCATGCATCAAACCCTTGCAACATAAAAATTCACAATGTTTTGGTAGAGGGTGGAGATACATTGCAATTCAGACAAACCAATTAATTAGGTGAAAATTTTAGCAAGATCATTGGAGACAAAGTGGAGCATGATCAAACATTACATTAACAAATTTGCAAGAAATTATGATGTGTTTGATCTTCGAAAATTTGCAACATTTGTAGATGATAATTTTCAAAAAGCTCTCAAATTATACAAGTTGAAGCACCCACGACATCAACCATTTATACATTATCTGCTTGATTCAAAAAAAGATGTCTTGTTGGGGTGAAACGTAGGGAGATCTGAAGAAGTTGTGGTCTAGGAAAATAAATATTTGCAACACCTTTTCATAACTTAACAACAAAAAGGTAAAAGTCCCTAAAACAAAAAAAATCACCTCCCACTCACATTCAAAGAGGCCACAAAATTCCAAGTTGGTAAAAGAATATTAGAATGTGTTGAAATCTAACAAGTTTGCCATCAAAGCCAAAGTTCATGCAATAATGAACACAATAACAACTTTTTTTAAAGTTATTTATCTTTGATAGCCAAATTGTTCACAATGCTTAAAGAACACCTTATCCCCGATGGGGGAAAATAATACTTCAAACTTGAAAGTGTGAAAATTTGGAAATGTTTTGAATGTAACTCAAAATGACCATAGTCGAATTTGTTTGAGGCACATGAAAATCTTATGCATATTGCAAGCAATAAAACTATGAGGTTCTAACATACATAAGAGTATACCATACATCTGGCAAGCTAGATTTTCTAAAGCAAACTTAGAAAAATGAAGCTTTTATGGAATTGACGACAAGCAAGTAAAACATTGAACAATAATTCCTTATTTTAGTGTTAGCAATTGTCTTTCAATGCCCAATGATGGTCAATGAGATCATTTTTCAAATTAGAAAGTGACTTTTGGTTTTCCATTTGTTCAATGCCTTCCATGTACATTAGTAATGACAACCCATGCTTAAATTGAATGCCAACATGCAACTCAAAGGATAACTCCAAATTCATATCATGTTCATTATTTTAAAATTTTAATTGTGTAATACATTGCACGTGTCATAAGAAGGCATGCAATCACTCCAAGATCCATTATTTGCATGAATTAATAATTGTTAGATGAAAATTTCATGGAAAACATTGAAACAATTATCCACATATTTGTGAGTTTCTTCATACTCTTAAGCAAAGTGTTAACATTTCTTTCCTTAAGGGCTCATAAATCTTTTGTACAAAAATCAATGAAAAAGATGTATATCATCTACCAACAAGTAATAATAAGCATAGATTTACAATTGACTTTGAATTTGAGGTTTATATGAATTTTGGTTGAATTTTTTCTTTTTCTTGGAATATTCAACCAAGTAGGGTTTTGTTATTATTATTATTATTTTCATGTCAGACAAGGTATCAAATAATTGGAGTTTGGAAAATAATGGACCCACTTGGTCTCAATTTTCACATTTCAATAATACCCCCATTTACCAACTTCCTTGGGTATTATTTTGGTAGCACATGTCTATTATGCATAAGGGCCATTTCTGGAATATTAAGCTTGAAAATCACCTATTACCCACCCATTATGCAATAGGGTCAAAATTTCAAAATACTTTAGATGAGAACCAGCCATTCTGATGTCAAGACCTAGGTTTTAGGGTTTAATTAAATCTTTGAGGCCATGATTCTTAATTATGTGTTTTCAACATGCATAGATTGACTACAATAGTATTTTTTATTTGGAACTCATAAATCATGTTCCCATTGTTTATAAATCAAAGTTTGGCAATGTGAATATGGTAGATCTAGGTCTTGGATAATTAGTCATTTATTATCTGAATTTTTGAAAAATGTTATCAGTTATGTTAATTAATTAATGAACTAATTATATGAATTATTTTTTTAAATAATTCATAAAATTAATTATCAATAGTTCATAGTAATTAAATAAATTCCATATTAATTAATAACTCATTAGTAATAAACTATTGAAAAATAACTCATTAATACATATTAAATATGAATTTTGGTAGAAAACATCAAGGTATTAATAGGCATATCCATATATACACCAAATTGATTTTTTAATATCATATAAACAATGCTTTTAATTTCACATCTAAAGCAAATATATGTATCCAAATAATTAGTTAATTAATGAATTTAGATCATTAATGATTTGATAATTATTTATAAATTAATAATTATCTTAAATAATCAATTGAATTCATTATGAAGTATCCCCAACTTGGAAAAATATTTATTTGATTATAAATAAGTAATTAGTTTGTTAGTTAATGTAAAATTAATTAAATGAATTACATTTTTTATTCATATTAATAGACAATTATTTGGTATAATCAGTAATTTCATAATAAGTAAGTGTATTAAACATAATTAACATCTAGCAATCAAATATTTGAAACAATGTTTTTTATAAAACATTACATATGAATATGTATCCTTATTAAGTTATAAGTAATTGCACTATAATCATAACATAATTTAGCTTTAGTACTTTAGTAATGGCACACTAGTGGTCTTATTAATTGTATCAATGGTAATCATTGTTGAGAACCAGTTGCAAATGTATCCAACGATGGAAGGTGGAAATGTGAACACATAATATCACCACATGTATGTATATGTATACTAATTGCAACATAGTTGTTGGTTTGGTGGCACATTTACAACAATTTTAAAGTAGTTCCCACATGCAACTACAATGCAACTCTTGAAAAAATCAAACATGGTAAATTATATATGTATGTACGATGTGTAAAAATTATTGTATAGAAGACCCATTTTCAACTCAATTGAACTATAATATAACTAATCGATTTTTTGAGGTGGCGATTTATTTATTAATACCCCATATTTTTGGGGGGATAGTTACACAATTGTTGTATATGATTTTTTTAAAAACTTTAATTGCAGGGTAATATGGTTTCAACGAACATGATTTTTCATAATCATTGTCAAACAATGGTCTCTTGCATCATGAAGTCCTCAACCAACTTACAAATTGATTTCTAACAACACATTTTGTAATTTTCTAGCCACATAATTTTCCCCGTTTTTTTTTTATAGGCTTGGGCTGCATTAACTACTTCACATTATTTTGACCAGTTTTCAAACCTTATTGCTTTACAAGTGAAATTTTTTTATGGCTAATAATTTTGAATCCTTCATCATATGTTGTTTTAACCATGTTTTTCTTGAATTAAGTTGAGTCGAATTTGTAAATGTTGCCCAAGTTTGTAGATTTGCCTTGGGGATGAATTTGTTCTAATTCCAACTCATGAATTATGTTTCCACTCTTAGAGTTTGTCATGGATTTTGAAGGATTGCAAGTCCGAATACACATAAAGGATCCAACATGATTACTTTATAAAAGGATTATGAATCCTTTTTAGTCATTTTTTGACAAATGATTTTTTTTTAATGAAATCTTTTGCAACTTGTTATTAAAAATACATATAGTTGCCCCAATATATCACATGTTTTGTGTCAATCATTGTTGAATAAATATGAATTTTTCAAAGTGTGTAAATTTTGCCAAATGTTGTGTTTCATCTTGAAATTCTATTATAATTTAAAGTCATACCAAAATATGTTAACTACTTTAGGTTTTTGTTTCTTATATCATAAACTACAACTTTGTTATGTATGTCATGCACATTACACCCCATTTACATGTGGTAAAGGACTTTTGACATTTAATTTTTTTGAAAAATACCTTGAATTTTTATTTTTTGAAAAATTCCATATCTTTTTAATTGTGAATGTTTTTTGAATTTGGGTAGTTACTATCATCTGATTATTTTATTATTAAAATTTACATCAAGCATTTTTCCAACATAGTTAACAATTTTGTCCTCCATGGTCCTATATTATATTAGAAACATATTTAAGGTTATCCAAGTAAATAATTTGAAGCCCATTAGGTGGTTTGAATTGAAGGCTTGAACCTATTATTGATAGATTGCATAACACCATGGTAATTTATGTGGGGTGAGTGCCAAGATTGCCTTGGTAGTCTTAGGGGTTTCAACATTAATAAAAATAAATCTTTTTTAACATCCATCTTGAACATCATTTTCCCCAAGTTTTTTTATGTTGTAAAAGAATTGATAATTCATAGCCAGGAAACAAGGTTGCCATCTATGATTTTACCTCCAATGAAACTTATTATGATGATATGTGCCTTGTGATAACCAATTTTAATTCTAAATGCATCCAAATCCAATGTTGCATGTGGCATAATGACGCGCTCCCAAGCTCCTTAATAGACTCAAATGTGAGTATGAGATGAAAACAACGAAAAAGTAAAGAGTTGGGGCACATTCCCTGGCTCGTAACAATTTCAGGATAGAAGGGCGTGTTGGAGCTATGGGATGGGACTAGGAAGAATGATAAACAATCACTCATGAACCTACAAAATATCAAATAACAAGTTGGTTAATGCATAGTTAAAGCACTTTTGATGTTAGGACGAGGCACGGGCAAATTCGAACTCACAAGACTCACCACGGCCCAAACTTGGGAGAAGCCACCACCTTCCCCCTTATAGTATATTTTGTGCCTAACCACGGGACCAGCACCCGAATGTCATTTTGTCTCAGGATTCCTGAGTGGGAATCCCAAAATTCCCACAATTGCGACTCTCGCAACTTTGGGGGCCCATAACTTTGCATGCAGACCTTCAATTGAGATGAGGTCTGAAGCAAAGTTGTATCTTTCGTTAAGAGCTTTCCAACGGTATGTTTCATGCCACTTGCACACAAGGAAATTGGGGTGATTCCCGACTTTTAGTGGTCAAGAGTCAAATTGTCAATTTGACTTCCGATCCTTCTTTTGGTTATAACTTGTGTGTTAAATGTCCAAATGGGTCATGAAAGCCCATTTTAGACATCTACGTTTCAAGATCTTTCCAATGATATAAGGAACTTTTTAATCCAATGGCTTTTGACCCTTGCAATTACTCTCTAAAAATTTCGGACTCCACTAGGACTCCAATTCCCAAAGTGGGAGCTCCCTTGGGAGTGTGAGGGTTCATTCCTTCACACTCTCTTACATTCTTGGGAACATGAAATGTGATTCCCGGGCTTTCTCTTGGCCCTCACCTTCGTAAGCTCAAGGCTAGGGTTATGACACATAGACTCCAATTGGGGGGAAGTTTTCACCATCGGGTAACTCAAAAAGGTTGATCTACCTTCCATTATATTCCCATGAACCCAAAACCTCACCCATAATGACATCTTCCATAATGGTGTCAATGTTAAAACCTTGATTTACAAACCCAATTATAATTGATGGGGTGGGGTGAGACTTTTTCATAGGTGGTGGAACTATTAATTTTTTTCTTTGAAGGAATTAAGTCTTACATATCTATTGAATATTCCCTCAAAGGACTTAGCTAAAAGAGGGAGGAACATTATTTGGCCACTAAGGTGGTGCAATGGGACCAAATACCTTTTCCACCTTTAGGGGAAGTAAAGAGAAAAAAATGAAAAATTAAGTTACAAACAACCTATAAACCTAAGAAGCAATGGGTGCTTGAAAAAAACAAATAAACCTTTTCACATTCTCACTCTCCTACCCTGAATGCACCACAAATTATTAACTTTGGGGCAATCATTCATTAAGTTTGACAACCAATAACACAAAGGAAATTGAAAATCCCATTTAGGATAATGTGCCCTATAATTAAACATCAAACTTCAAAAGTTTGAACATGGCCTAGATCACTTGGAGACTCTCATCATTGCCCCATTAATATCAAATTTGAAAAGGAAAGAAGAAAACATTTGTGGTTTTTTCATGAATGGATCTTCAAATCATTCTAAGTCCAATGGCAAAACTTAGTCTTTACAACATTTGCCCATATCAATTATGGGGGAAGTAGTGGGAGTTTATTGCATTGTTGACAATAGTAAAAAAGCTTCAAAAGTTTCAACATTGATGTACATATAAAAGGATTCGTGCAAATTCCACCCCAAAATTAAAGGGGTGATATTTTTCTCTTCTATTTTTTTTTGTTTGGCATCTTAAGCTTTGTGTTGTTCAAGTTTGCAAGAATCAATTATGTTAAATTTACCCATGTTTAGTTCAATTGCATCTGATTTGTGTATAATTGTTTTTGATTTATGAAGCTTGTAATGGCAACATTGAAAGTCTTAAAGAATTTTCACTTCAAGCTTTTCTTGTATAATCAAAGTGCAATTTAATTTACATTTCATTTTTTTTAAACTACTAGTTGTTTCTAAGTCTTTTAGTTTTAGTGCACAATTTTTTTTTCCCAACAAATCAAAAAGATATTATATCAAGGTTTGGGTCTTTTCAATTTTTTGGTCAACCAAATTTCCTTGGGCCAAATATGTTATAAGGGATTATTGTTTGTTCTATCAAGTGAAATGCATGCTTTGTACATCTAGTGAGGAAAAGGAGAAACTTTGTTAATAAAGTCAAATATTTTGAAGAAACATGTTGAACAAAAAACACAATTGTTATTTATGTTGGCATTATTATTGAAAACTAGTATTTTAACAACTTACACATGCCAGAAATAAGAGGATTTAAGTTGGAAAACATATTGAGAAAATATTTGATGCAATTTAATGTTCATCTTGGATCTTCAAAAACAATGGTTTTGTTCACCACCATTTTCCACCTTTGAAGCCACGTTACCCCAATGTCTAAATTTCAAACCATTAGGGAGTTGTTTTGCATTTTGAAACTTTAAAAAAGCCTTTAAAAACATTAGATAGATGGTAGTGATTACAAAATGGTTAAAGTAATCCATGATATTAAATCTTTAATTATAATGTTATAGTGCAAGGGGTTAATTGTTTCTTAGTGAATGCGGATGAAGTCATTACAATGGACAAATGACAATGGATTAATGTCCATGTTGATATCATGAAAGATAAATGTTGAATTCCAATCTTATTAACATCAAGGAACTTGTGGAAGCGGGTGCTAGTATAGATAATGTTATTAGAATCCTTTTGAAGTCCATGGTTAAATATGGAGGAGTTTTCAATGAAAAGTTTAAATCACAATTCATAAAAATTGCATGAATTTCATGTTATGGTTGATATAAATGATATTTGTAAATATTCCATATCTTAAATATTCAAACATATGAGACATTGTTTTTGAATGACATACATGAATGTTCATGTTCAATACAAAAAATCACATAGTTTTATCCATAATACATCATGATAATTACACAAATTTAGTTTAAATGTAAATTTTATGTACTTCACATCAAAACATCACAAATAGAAATAACATATATATATTTCGTATCATTTAGTTTTGAAGCCTAAAGATTTTGCATAGACATATTTTTTACGATTTTCGCATGGATTCTATTGAATGTTTCATGATATTGGAAATTTGTGATATGGTTCAAGGTGGGATTAAAAACTAAAACCTATAGTTGGTCCTTTTTTTATTGGTGTGCACTATATGCCACATCAAACCAATTTGGTTGTTGTTGTGTTATCCAAATTGCCCTTGGTATCCCACATCGAATCAATGTTGTAACCCTTATATTATTTAGTTGTTCACAACCTTAAAAAGTTTTATGGAGTTTACAAATCTTGTTCAAAATTTGGAAACCAAAGCCATTGAGTTGTTAAGGAATGTGAATATCCAATGGATTTCCATAATGAACTTGTTGAAGCATTTCATGGTTGAATATTAGCTTTGATTGTGAATGTGCATCATGATTGTGATAACCAAACCAAATTTGCCCATGAAAACTTGGAAATATTAGGTAACTTATGGTTATATTAATTTTGGTTGCCATGTTTCATGCCTATGCTAGAGGTGGTTCATACCCTCATCAAGTATGTTCAACATTAAGATGGTTTTATTATTGATTTTGTGGATGTAAGGAATCTTGTTGAGGTTGAAATGCTTTTGCCACTATATTGATCTTATTTTTATTTTTGATGATCATGTGTTTGATAGTTTCACAAAATCATTTCAAAATTCCAATGATGTTTTTCTCCTCTCTTGGTGTTCAAATCTTATTGAACCTTTAGGGTTTTTTTGGTTTTAAGACTACAATACATATTTATGTTATCCACATTTGCAACCTCGCATATGGGTGTTGGATCAAGGTTGATGAAAATGCTTTTAGAAGGCTTGTTGCTATAGTGAAAAATTCATGTGTTGGGGCAACCCAAACAATAATTTCCAAATTGCAAAGACAATTCCCTAAGCATGAAATTATGATAGCCCTTGGTGTTCTGTACCTTCAATATTGGTTATAAATTTTTATAGTAAAAGGTTCATTCCTCTTGAATATTATCAAATCAACCTTTTGGGTTGATGATGATAAGACTATGGAAAGGTCCCTTCTTTTTTTTTAATTCACATATGCTTGACATGCAATCCTCATTTTTCAAGCTCACTATGTCACACAATGTGGAGGGGATAATGGATGAACATTATAATTTGAATCCAATCTCCAAATTGTAAAAAATAAAAATAAATTACCATCTCGAATGAAAAGCTCAATGAGTACATGAAATTGGTGGAAATTTGTGATGGTTTGAAAGTGTTCAAGCATGTGGAGGATGAGAGAACATGCAACAATCTTTCATTCATGAATAACAACCTATATAATCAATTAACTACTCACCTTGATTTGTTTATAAAAATCTTTCCAATGAGAATCAAGTAGAGGACCCTACCTCCCACAGTATTAGGGTTTTAAATACCCACCAATATTTTGTTGGAATTTTTTTAATATCTAGCTATACCCTTTGTGTAAACATATGTTTCATTGAAGTAGGATATTTTTGAACCTTATACCCTTTTACCTTAAACATTTGAACTTCTCTACATCTAGATCAATCTCCAAAAACTTGTATTTTTTATTCACCTATCATTATATGTTTAAAGATTGCAAGCATATTGGATAACAAAAAAATATCTTGGTTAAAGGGGGAAAACTTGTATCTCCAAATCATGACTTTAGCAATTATGTCTTTGGTAGTTGTTACATCATCAAGTCACGTGACCATCATGTTTGAATTTGTGTTATTTTATGGCAAGTTTTTACAAACCTCTCCTTTTTACTACTTCATCCGAAGGTGTGTTGGCAACATGATTACAAACTCATATGTTAGCCCCAAGTGACATTGGTCCAACTAAAAGTTCAATTGCATGGAGGAACCCAAACATATCTTATGTAAAAGATCTCATTAACCATGGAATAATTGATGCAACCTTACCTAAGGCTCTATGGTGTGCACATAAAGTGTCATTTGAACTTAGTGCCAATGTTTACCCAACAAGAAAAAGGACCCCCTTTTCACCAACTTTACAAATAGGTGGATCCACTTTAGCTCATGAGGTGATTTATCAAAAGATTTGATGGTTGATAGAAAATTTTTAAAATTGGATATGAGGAATTTCCCATTAAGAAATAACATTTATTAGGAGCAATTATAATTCCAATTGAACTAATGGGCCAAGAGACAATTGTAGGTGAAATGCATTCAAATAATTTACAAGCCTAGCCAATACATTCAATGGTGAATACACAAGGAGAAGACAAGCTTGATACATGAAATCACATGTACAAGTGGGCAATTGCCCATAATAAAAATCCCTAATAGTATCCACAATGGAAGCAAGTGCTTGTCACAATGTTTCATTAGGTCGAAATGTGGATGAAGATGAGGAAATGGAAGATTTTGTAAATGCATATCCTCCCCAATGCCCCCACTCCAACCTCAGAATGTTCAATTGAATTCCACCCCCAATTTAGTTAGCAAATCTATGTTAGACATGGTATCTAAAAAGTTATATGCATTGTTTCATGCAACTCAAATAGACCCAAGAAAGACTAGTGAAACAACACATAATTGTTTGATAGAGTGAAGAAGCAAAGATTTAGTATTATATATTTGAAGGCTTTTACAAGGGACAAAACCAACATGTTAGCTAGATCTAATCCCCAACATCAAGCATAATGAAAAGCATTCTATGGTATGCGGGGATTTGGGAAGCATGGTCAAATGAGATTACAAGCTAGAACATGAGGGAAGGACTTGGGGCAAATTCCTTTCAATGATATTACTAACATGCAATGAACATTCATTTCTTAAGCTTCAATTTGTGTGTGGATTGAATGATGATCAAACAATCCATAGGCTAAGTAAATATGTTCATGGGGTCACCCCTAAAATAAAATTCTTGTTCCTACAAAAGCATAAGCTTAAGGGGGACAAGGCTAGGTAGTTAGCCAAATTATTGTGGAAATATGCATTTAATTTAATTAAATAGTTGATGCTACTCCAAATTACTTGATAGATGATTTGAACTCGAAAGCTAGGAAGGGAGGGGTGAACTCCTTTGTAGCAAAAAGGTGGAATAAGTTAATCATCCAAACATGCACTTTCATGACCATTGCCTTCATTGGATAAGGATCACTAAATTAAAAGGTGGTGATTTAAAGTTGGCCAACATCTATGCACCTAATGACGAGGCAAAAAAATGCATGTTTTGGGGATTGATGATAAAAGAGCTACTAAAGACCATAGATGGATTCTATCATGAAATTTCAACATGGTTTAACACCATTATGACAAAGAAATGAATGTGGTAGGATCATGATTGTTAAATAAAGACATTTTTGGGAAGTGGTGAGGAATTTTTTGAATGTGATGGAATATCCTAGATCCCCAAACATTATTGTGTTCTTGTGGGATAATTGTAGGATGGATGGTAACATGATTTTGGTTTGCTTGGATCAAACGTATTTCCCATTGTTGGGCTTCACCTTCAACCCATAATACCTTCCAATCTCATATGTGATCAGAAGAAAGAATAACTTATCATATCATTTACTACTGCCAATAATCATATAGTTGAACGAGGCAAAAAATAAAGGAGCAATTTGGAAAATGAACATAAGGTTCCTAAATGGAACAAAATAACAAATATAACAGATTTGGCGGAATGCACTTGCATTTACAACATTTTTTCCCAAACTACACAAAGTTGTCGACCAAGTTTTACAAATAATTTTGTAAGCATAAAACAATGGAATTTAGGGCCCAAGAAAATGATGTGTGTATAAGCCTTGAGAATGCACATGGATCACTCCAAGCTAATTATAAAAACCCAGATTTGTAGTAGGTGGTGGGATTTTAAAATACCAAGTTGAATGATATTAAATGCCAAAAAGTCATTAACCAAATAGTATGCACACAATTGAAGTGTGAGGGAAAGGAGACACCTACACAAAGGAATTCATTCCTGTCATTAAAGAAAAGTCTAGAGCATATATTGTCATTGAACTATGTGACAATTAAGACCAAATGATCAAAAAGAGGAAATATTTGGATAAAAATTGCATGAATTTTTATTCCAAACTTTATGAACAAGGTGATATGTCAAAATAAACTATTAGGATTCAATACAAAATGTTGGATGTCATCACTATACGTTTCACCAACAAGATGAACAAAGAACTAGAACAACCCATTATAGAAAAGGAGCTCAAGGAGGCTATTGAAGAGATGGCAACAAGGAAGGCTCCTAGACTTGATGGCATTGCCTTGGAATTTTTTATGAAAATTTGGCTTATTATTAGGTAAGAATATTGGTGTTAGAGGCAATTGATAAAAGCAAGTTTCCAAATGGTGTCATTCAAAGGCTAATCACCCTTCTACATAAATGTGAAGTTCGAAAAAAGTTCTTCAATTGGAGGCCCATCGCCCTTTTGAATGTTTCATACAAGATTTACGCAAAAGTCATGTAGAAAAGATTGCAAAGCATTTTAATGGAGGTGATTAGCCTTTATCAGATTGCATTCCTCCCTCTTCGATTTATCTTGGACAATGTGTTGTTCATCCATGAAACATTGGATTGAGTTAAAAGATTTAGGTAACCAACTATATTTCTCAAGTTAGATTTTGCTAAGGCCTATGACAAGGTCAATTGGGTTTTTTTGTTCAAAGTTCTAGAGAAGCTTGCAATGTCAATGAAGGTCATCTCCATGATCAAATTCTTGTTCCCCAATGCTTGTGCTATAGTGAACTTCAATGGTTAGCCCACAACAAACTTTGACATTCATAGGGGTGTAAGGCAAGGATGCCCTATGGCTTTTTACCTATTTATTATTGTTGGAGAAATATTCAACTAACTCATCAAACAAGCTTTCGAAGCAAGAAAATTTAGAGGTGTTAATATGTTAGATGGTAGAAGTAAATAAACCATCTCCCAATACATTATGATACATCATAATTCATGGTGACCATCAATCTCTTTCCAAATTGGTGGACATTCTTGAAGAATTTGCAATCGCTTCAATTCTAAAAATCAATTAGGATAAAAGTATGGCTTATTGGTGCAATAAGGATGTAAAAAAACCTCCAAATTGGGTTTGTTATTTTGCTAGAAATGGGCAAAGGAAAAGGACTTATCAAAATTGTTGGCCAACTTGTTTGGATTAAAGTTGGACATTTTAGATGTGGATCCTTTCTTCATCTCTAATATTAAAAAGAAACTTTCATATTGGTGTTTAGTTCATCTTTTTTTGGTTGGGAAAATTGTGATTGCCAACTTTGTCCTTGCATCTTTGCTATGGTAGTTTGCT
>Ga0209208_10007910_pt1 | contig 14291 bp, 10 predicted proteins | sample S1TSphfallax_3_FD_187694 | JGI IMG/M metagenome (GOLD analysis project Ga0209208, IMG submission 187694) | Host-associated microbial communities from peat moss isolated from Minnesota, USA - S1T2_Fd - Sphagnum fallax MG (SPAdes) (version 2) | ecosystem: Host-associated > Plants > Peat moss >...
ATTTGATTGTGAATAATAGTTTCGTGGTTAAGGAGTGAGTACCTTTGTTATTGGGAACTTTGAAGTGGTATTTTGTTCCTGCAAAGCTTGGGTGATACAAGGAATTTAGTTGAGTAATATAGTATCGTTTTTGTCAAACCTCCTTAATCAGACTTTGTGAAAAGTTGTTTGTAAAAATCCTATGTGTGAAAATCATCATTTGTGTGTTAGGAAAAACAAATATTCTAGTGTTTTTAAGACATTTGAAATTCTTGTATAAGGGGTGTGTTCTTTTGTGTTTCTATAGGAACAAGATTGTTCAATGTGGGGGTATGGATGTTTGTGACAAATGAAGAAATCAGAAGTGACCAATTGAGCTCATGAAAGTTGTTGTGTGTTCTTATGTCGATAGTTATAACCATCATTGTCATCACATTCACAACACATAACATAAAAATATTTTGAAAGGTACATCACATCCAAACCAAAAATTTACACACCTGCAACAACGTAAGAATCCAAGCCCAAAACATAAAAAATCAAAACATTTGCATAATAAAGAAAATTACAAAATAGAAACTATGTTCTAGAATCTCAAATCACCAAAAGTGATTTGAGTTCACACAAGATGGGATTATATCCCATGACAAATATCTTAATCCCCATTCACATTTGAATTATTTCAAGATTAATTAATTAGTTTAATTAACCTAGTTTATTTTTAACTAACTAGGACCTAATTGAATAGTTAAATTAACACACCTAATAGATATTGTGTGTTCCTATGTTGGTGTTTATAACCATCATTGTCACCACACTCACAACACATAACATAACAATACCTTAAATGGTACATCACATTCAAATTACCCCTTATTTAGGGTTGAAGTCCCCCTAAAACAAATAATATTATAAAATGTGTTGAAAATTCACCATGGATGAAAACTTTGGTTCTAAAACGAAAGGACTATCAAGTTGGGTGCAAATGTGAGCCCCATTGTTAGTCGTTTAGTTGTAGTCCTTCAAGTCCGTAACTAAATGTGAATTAACATGGAAGAAAACATTAGATTAATTCTACTATGTAATCCTAAAAACCTAAATCTATTGGGTGCATTGAAGGCAAAATCATTTGCCAACTAACATTTCTTCCATTAGTGGCATCAAACATCCCATATGTCAACCTCGGTAACACTTATCACAAATCAACTTAATGGTAGTTCTTGAAGATTGTTCACACAATATACATCATAGGCCGATAGGAACCATAATTAAGGATGGGTCAATTTGGCCATCCACATTGGGAAGATGACATGGTGTACAATTGTGCACATGGTCCTTCCAAGTTTATCCATTTCGGCCTTCCAACAACAACATTCTAGAAAACAAAACCTTTCACACACATAAAATAACACATCTTACAGTCACATCCAAAGTAGTTAGTGCTGTCTGTTATAGGTAAACATAATCTTCTCACTCCAAAACCAATAACCACCTCCATTTATAATGGCATAACACAATGTGTTTCAATGTTGGGGCAATTGCCAAATTTTCCATAACCATGGGCATAACACATCAGAATAAGGTGGCTCACCGTTCGCATGCATGAATCCACACATTAAGATCATCCACATTGATTATTACCATTGCATTTCATCGAATTGAGGTTGGTAATTCCATTTTATGGCCAAACATAAGAAGTATGGTGACAAAGGTGAACAAAAAAACTTGTTGACTTAACTTATACCCCATAGTTAATTATGGTAGCTACAAGTCCCAATTTCGAATATGGCTTCTGTGAAGACCATATTTCTGCAAATCTAGTTTCACCATTTGCACCATCCACATTAACTCATTTGTTTCAGGATGGTTTTGTGAAGTTGTGCAATGATCAATCAATGTTTTTTCACACAATTCTTGGAATTTTGTACCTTGGTTAGTGAAAATTTTGGTTAGAACCCCAAACCTACTAAGCACCTTATCCAAAGATGCATATGTTACCCCTTCATTGCTATGATCCAATAATGGAACGAATTCTAACCACTTGGAAAAATCTTCAATCATAACCAAAACATATTGGTTATGTCAAGGTGTCAAACTCAATGGGTCAACAAAATCAAAACTCCATTGGTACCTAAGCCCCATAATTGTTAAAGGTTGTAATTAAGATGTAGGTGCATTGAAAGATGCCTGAACTAAATCACACACCATACATTTAAAAACAAATTGTTAAACTTGTAATTACATCCCTTGCCACTAATATTGTGTTTAGAACAAATTGTATATCCATTAGACCCCAAAATGGCTCAACTCTTCATGAAGATGCTTCACAAGGCTCCCATGTTGTTTTAGGTGAAACACAGCCTTCATTTATCCATTTGTGCACATTTGTAGGAAGGAATTATGTTCCCATTTGAACCATTTGGCCCTATGTTCAACATTATCTTTTTCTTTAGATCTTAACCCAATTAGAACTTCTCTTACTTGCAAATATGCAATGATAGGTGCATCATCACAAATACTTAGGGCACCATTACCCTTTGACTCCATGTCCACATCATGGGAATCCCCATCATCTACATTAATAGGAGGTACATCCCCAAAACACCCCAATAAAGTACAAAGGTATGTAAAAACATGCCATCCTAAAACTGTTTCTAAATCCACATCATCATGCCAACAAGCCCCAATGGTATCCTAGAACAGCCCCAACACTGGATGTTGAGGGCATGGTCTGTGAATGTTGTGCAAAATGTGAAAAAATGTCATGATGTCTTGGTGCCCTCACATCACCAATGTCATGTCCCCAAACAATACTTTTTTGATGAAGACTTGCAAAAAAACACTCTGAAACTGCTTGGGAACTGCGAAAGGGGGCACATGTTATAGCATGCCCAACAGCAGCTGCAAAATTCACCTTGGATGTGCTACATATTGATAAAGGGTTGCACTTGGGCATGTGCTTTCTTATGCACCCTCCTTCTCAATGTCCCTGTGTTCATCTTCCTTCAAATTGTAACTACCCTTGACAAGTCGGAGCCCAGATTTCCTGCAGCTGATATGTCAAGCTTATTTGCCATTGGAAAGTGTTTAGAATAATGCAATCACATCCATAAATGAGAAGTGAAGTATGGAATACCACTTGCTTGCTTACTTTTCTAAGTTCAAAATTTCATGTTTCCTAAGTTCATTTGGTGAAGTAGGCTTTGCCAAACTGTGAAGTCCATATTGCCCAATTCTCAAGTCATGGTTACCAGGTCTGCATTCCCAAGTTGCCAATTCCACATTGCTATTTTGCTCTTTGGCTATTTTGCAAAATGGCAGAGCCTACATCACCGAATGAACTGCCCAAATGAACTTCAAGATGCTCACAAATCTCAAAATTTCTGGGCTGTCTGAGGTTTGAATTGTTTTTCCAGTTTGCCCAAACTTCTGCCCACAAAAATCAGACTGCCCCCATTTTTCTTTTCTCCATATGCTGCTGCCAAGAGCTCCCCCTAACCATTTCTTCTTTCTCTCTCTCTTTTATCTATTTATTGTGATGGCTCTTTGAAGCTTTAGAGGAGCCCTTTCAAAATTCAAGCTACCCCCTAAACTAAAAATTGCAATATATTGGGAGCAAATTGCAAGGTTTTGACTAGAGTTGGGCAGTTCTCTCAATTTCATGAGAATCACAAGTTCTGATGCTTTCATAGAGTTGTAAGAACCAACCCGATTCTTTCAAAATCACCCAGAGTATCAAGAGTATTATTTAAAAATTTCAGGCAGTTCTCAAGTTGTTAGTTCTCACAAATGTACAAACAATCTTCAATAGTTCTCATAAACTAATTAATGAATTTATTCATTGGGATCATGGCACAAACCCCAAAACCCATTTAAATGGTCATACTAGGCCCCAAAAATTATAGATTTTGACTCAGTCTATGGAGATGATATTCATATATATTTAGAATATTTATAGGCAATTTAAATGGGTTTTGAGGTTTTTACCATAATCCCAATGTGGGGGTCAATTCACATTGGCTTACAATGTGCACTCAAGATATTCTCCAATTTAGCATTGTAGTTTGTTCCATATTCATTAGCATAGTAATTTGTCCACATATTGCTTGCTCAAAAGTGTGGGCATATATTGTATCTATATTTAGCTGAGCTAAAAGGAATCCTTTTCACATCAATGTGTTGATTGGTATCAACACATTGGGAAGCATTAAAAACAATGTGAACCAAAGTGACCCATTGAAATAAAAACATTGAGCTTTGAATTCAACCATTCCAGTTCAACCATTTGGATCATGGCTTTCCCACAGATGACATTCCTTTATGTACTGCGTAACTGGCCGGAGCTGCAAAGTTACCACATATAATCAAGCTACAGGGGCAGCAAGATTATGTGTTGTAACTGGGCAGCTTGAGCCAGTTATCATACGTAACTGGTCATTGACAGCACTGAGAGACCAGCCACTGACTCCCCTTCGACCAAACATAGCCAATGGCATGCCCTACCCCAAGGTTTGATACAGGTTATGATTGACAGCCCAAGATGAGGGCATTACCAGAGAAAGCATGCACAAGGCAATGGTCAAGTGCAGACCCAATTCTGCTAATGCCCTCACCCATGCCATTGTCATCAACACCGTCATGTCAAATGACAAAAGTTTCATGTAGGTTAAGAGAAGGGTCCACATGAGACAATAGTTAAGTGCAGATCCAATTCTGCTAAAGCCCTCAACAAGGGCCTCACCATCCCATCATAAAGAAAGAGGCCAACACATGAGATCAAACGATATAGATGTAGAATCAATGGCTGAGATAAACCAGTATGACAAATTGGTGGCAGGAACGTTACAAAGTGTAAGAACTCTCATTGAAATGAAATATACCCTCCCTAAATTAAACCCACCTAAAACGCTAGAAATTCCTTTGCAAATTTATTTGCCAGCGCAATAAAGATTCAGCACAATGGAAGAGAGCAGGCAAAAAATTTCAACTTCATCAAAATTCAACATGAATTGATGTCCCACAATTCAAGTCGTCTGAAATCCAGGTGCAGCAGCAGCTGCTCCTCTTAAACAAATAAATGTGTAAAAGTACAAGCCCTCCTCCCCATCTCACTTCTAGGAAAGAGAACACCCTCACTACAACAATGCAACTCCTCACGATCCAATAACTTCTCCTCATGGTTAACATGAAAAGCTCATGCTGCATATCACAAGACCAAAACAATCTGGACAAAAAACAATAGACCCATACAAGAACTTTACAAAGAAAGTGGAACTCAATCTTGATCCAAAAACTCCTCATGGTTAACATGAAAGCTCATGCTGCATATCACAACACCTAAACAATCTGGACAAAAACAATTGGGACCCAATCTTGAGCTGCTACAGTGCTTGTGGGAAGTGTAGTGAGTGAGCATTACCAGTAAGGACAGTGCTCAGTTGCTTGAGGCCATCACCAATGCTGTTGAGAGCACTGATGTAACCAGTGCTGAGTTTCATCATATGGCTGAAATTCTCTTTCTCCATCGCTAGTTTTCTTTTCTCTAGCTCCAGGTCCTCTCTATGCCGCTTATCTTGTCTTTCCTCTAATTCCATCATTGCCTCGACAACCGTTTGGCTGTTGTGCTCCAAAATATTGGCCAGTGTTGCTTCAATCTTTGGGCCCCCAAGTTTCCTCCTCTTGCCCATTGTCCGATTAGGCCCACTAATGTCATCATCACTCTCATCATCTGATTCTGTCAGATCTGCACCAGATGTAACAAACACATGTTTCCAGGTACAGAGACTATAGCAGCAAGCATTCCAACACTGGATAGTTTTGTCTAGCTGCAAGATTCTCAAATAAATTGCCATGCACATGCAGATGAGCAAGCCTGCCATTACAAAACAAAACAGAACCAAAACCAAAATGCCATGCAGCAGCAAATTGAGTGTAAGACCACTACCACTGCACCACAGGATGTAAAAGATTGCACAGGAGTAGCATTGAAATTCCCGAAACTCACAAAGAAGAAGAAGAAGAAAAAGATCCCCTTACTTTGTCATCATACCTCACAAATGCTCAAAGGAACTCTCTGAATCAGGCAGGTTGATGCAACAGCAACTTCAAAACCCTTAGAATCAGGATGATGATGCAACAACAAGAAGTTCTACTAGTGCTCTCTGACGAAGCCAGTGATGACCTCAGGAACGTGGGGGAACATCACTCATAAACCCTAAACCCAGATGCTCATCATCAGAAGGGAAAAACAAAATAACCTGCAATGGGTACTGGTGTCGATGTATCAACGACGAGTTCGCCAGGATCCACACTGCTCCTGCTGCTCTTGCCGGTTTGCCATTCCATGAGCGCCATAAAAAGCTCCCTTGGGAAATTGGCAGGAAGCTTGTGTTTCTTTCTTTCTTCTCCGGACATTTGCCAATAGGAGGAGGAGGAGGATTTCTTGTGTACCTCGGATGATGCTGCGGCTGCAGCTGCAGAGGAGGAGGAGGAGGAGAACAACTTGTCATGGTTGTAAACTTTCTTGAAAGCGGTGGAAATACCTTCCCATTTGTCATGGCATTGTTGTGCACTTCTTTGAACCCCGAGTGCCCAGCAGTAGTCTTCGATCCAGTTCCATCGCTCTTGTGCAGCAGCAACCGGTGTTGCTTTCAAATTACGATTATGATGGCTGTTGCTATTGCTGCCATGGCGCTCGCGATCTTCGCGTTTTGCAACCTGGAGTGCCAGCATCTCCTCCAGACTCCAGCTGCTCTTTCGATACATTCTTCCCATCCTAGCTCCCTGTGGCAGTCCAAACAGTACAGTCTCTCCTTCATCAATGGAGATGAGGCTATAGCCATTGTTGTCGTCCATAAAATGCGCGTCGCCGCGGCTCCTTCTTCCGCTTCTTGTCTCGCTCAGATGAGGATCATGATCCTGTAGCTGGTTCTGATGCTCGTGGTGACGACCTTCTTCTTCACCTTCATCGTTGTCCGCTGATCCTCCCGATTCTAGAGAGGAAACTACTGTTGCTCGATAGTACAAATTCTGGTGTGAATCCACAAGGCTGTCCATTGTAAGCTCCTCCTCTGAAAGCTTCTCTCTCCTCCTCTTCTAGTTTGCAAATCTCTCGATTTGTTTGTGTTCCTTTCGCCTGCTGCTGCTGCAAACATCTTCAATCACATCTTCTTCTTCTTCAAGAAACCGAAACAAGAAGATTACCAGAAAACAAACCCCACGACTTCAGATTTCTAGACCGGGGAGAGGAGAGGTGATTGTTGTTGCACTAATTCTTCTGCAACACTACTCTACTGATGAAGCTCCAGAATCTTTTTCAATCGCAGGCGGGATGACTACTGATGAGAGAAAGCTGAAGCTATATGCTAAGGATAAACCCTAACCCTATTCCTATTCTTATGCAGAAACACGCACAGCAGCAGCAGTGCCGATTCCATGCGCACGGAGCTTGGTCGTTCCGTCTCCCTCCATCATCCTGTGCCGAAGCGTTATGGTACCGAGGAAGGAGGAAAGAGAGGGAAAAAGAAGCAAGGGCTGGGCGAAGATTCCATCCACTAAAGAGAGTGAGGCATGCATGGATCCAAGGGTTTGAAGACAATGGGTGAGAGGAGTGGAGGAGGAAGACTTAGAAAAAGGGGTTCATGGACTCCTTTGAGGAAGATGGCTCCTCTCGTGTGGATTTGATATGGGGATGTCTGGACCCGGAGAAGGACAGAGAACTGGACAGATGGGGAGACCAAGGGGAGAGAGATCATTAGACTTGACGATGTATCAAGCAGGCAGAGGTGGTTCTGGCAGACACGTTTCTTTGAGCCTTCCATCAACAGCTTTGAGGGGAGGGACAAGACAGGCCCTTTGACAATCCATAGTAGCCATGCACAAGTCAGTCATGGAGCAGAGCCTTTTGTTCTTTGAGAGAGATTCCATCAAAGTTGATCACCCGCATGTTGTCTGTCTTTGAGGCTCCTATGGTTGTCAATTCCTTCTTGGCATTCACAATTGCTCTGGTTTGCACCATGTTGTTGTTGTTGACCAAAGACAAGATATGAACACGATATGTGGTGGTGGTGGTGCGATTTCATGGAATGTACAATCCATAGCCATCTGCAATTCAGTCATGGAGCAGAGCCTTTTGTTCTTTGAGATTCCATCAAAGTTGATCACCCTCATGCTGTTTGTCTTTGAGGTTACTACTGTTCTCAATTCCTTCTAGGCATTCACAATTGCTCTGGATTGCACCAAGTTGTTGATGTTGTTGTTTTTGGCCAAAGACAGGATATGAACATGATATGTGCTGCTACTATTCAGTGTTTTTGGAATGCTTTTTGAGTATCATATTCTGGACTTTCCCCCCTGCTCACCCCAGTTTTGATACCCATTCTTGCATTTTTTCATCTCAGCAGTTCATTGTTGTGTCTCAAATCTGTTTGCGGTAGAGGACAGTGCTGAACTGTTGTGTCTCAAATCTGTTGCAGAGAAGGACAGTGCTGAATTGCAGACTGCCTCTGTTCTCAATATTTGATTTGAGCTTGATTTGCAGCTCATCCAACCAGGCATGTACTCACAATCTCTTCCACTTTTTTTTCAGCATTTGTGATGCATGTTCATTGGGGAATGTTTTTCTTCAAGATAATTCTGAAGCGGTTGTTGTTGGCTCCTTTTTTTCTTCTCTTCCTTCTGGGTTTTTTTCAAGTTGCAATCTTTAGCAAATAAAAATATCTCGGCTTGTCAAGTAAAAAACCTAACTTCAATAATCAGCTTGTGAGAATCACCTTTGAAAACCGGTTGTTATTAAATGTATGAGAACCAGCACTTTGAAAATCAGTTTGATTTTTTTTTTCCTACATGGCATCGTTTTGGAGGGAAAACCAATTGGTTTGGACCAAAAAAAAAAACTTTAATGAAAGCTCATGGTTTGAAGAATTGAAGTGTAAGCTAGGGCTCAAGGTTGTTCATTTCTTCCTTTTTTGGTTTTCTTTTACCCTTGTTGCTCAAACTTTGTGAGAATGGTAGATGCATTTATGGATTGAGGACATTGTTGAGAGCATAGTAGCTCCCCCATTTTTTGATCAATTTTAGAGTTAACATGGCTAGTTTTGTGGATCTTTGCAAGGTGGTTGCTAGAAAGAGTGCATTTTTGAGCCCTTCCAATTCAAGTGCATGAAATGGAAGTGAAAACAAAAAATTAAAATAATCATGAAAGAAAATCATTAAAGAACTGAAGAAAAGTGCATGAAATAGACATGAAACAAAAAATTTAAAAAGTCATGAAAGAAACGAAGAAAAAAAGAGGAAAGATCAATGGTTAACCTAATCCTTTCATATATCAATCACACATTTTTTTATAATGCACCTTCGAATTGGACCCAAGCCTTTAGATATAATCATTGTGCCTCAAGAATTTTTGAAAAAATAAATGTGAAGAAGTGTTGAATTCAAAGTTCAATTTGTTTCAAATTGGTCCCTAAGCTTTTGGTCGTTGAACCCTTGTTTGGAGTGGCCTTCAAAACAAAGTGAGAGTTGGCCAACATTGCTTCACCTCCTTTGGGGAATAAAATTACAAGTTCTGGTGTAGTATGTGTGTGTTTATTTTTTCAATTTTGTAACCTAGTTGAAATGGCAATCATCCATAAGAGGATTAAAGCAAATTTGGTTACAAACAAAAAATGAAATTAAAAAAAACTAAACATCGTTCTTTATTGTTTGTTACCCCATTGTAATTTAAGACAAAAACATGGTGATATTTAAAAGTTTTTTGAAATTTGGCAACTAAAAGCCTTGAATTTTTATTTTTTTTTCCACCATTTTCCAAAAACCAATCATCATTGTAGTGGCAAAATTTCGCCTTAAGAAAACTAGACCAACATTGTGTTGTTTTGTATACCAAGAATGACACCAATTGTGCTAATGCATTATGCTCTAGTGGATTCATAACAATGGTGAAATAGGGGGCAAGAATCACCAAACACAAAGTTGCCAATTTTTCCTACCTAAATGATTCAAAACTTCATGTATTCTTTGCTTCTAATCTTAGTTGGGTGGATGATAAGTCCATGTTGTATCTTTATCTATTGCACTTTGAATTTGAAACCACAACCAAATGGAAAGTGCTTAAGAAAAAATGAATGAGCTTCTAGCTTGAAGCTAATTGTCAAAGACAAAGCACTTCTATAGTTTTTTGGAAAGGCATGAAAAAATCACTATTATAGGATGTGGGTGTAGTTCACTAGTCCTCATTCCATGGACTAGTGAATTCATTATATCTCAATTAAGTCCTCTTCACCCAGATTAATGAATTCAATGAACTCATTGCATCCCCATTAGGTCCTCTTCACTAAGATTAATGAATTCACTCAAAATCTAGTGAAATCATTTGATGTACATGGATTCATTTTGTTGTAATGATTTCTTGAAGAAGTTGATTGAAACTAGCCAAACACATTCTTGAGTGCCAATTGATTAGTTGTAAATACTCAACAAAACATGATAGCAATTGGGTAATGAGGTCCAAATCTAAACTTTCTTTGTAGTGTTTCATGCAACAATTACTTGGGCAAACCTCAATTTGAAGAGGATAAATCAAAGCCAACTAGTTAATGTGCAATTATCATTGAATGGCATCTCTTGTTTTGAAGTTTGTGACATCCTCAAATTGAACATCCATTGAGGTTAAGCATGGAGTTCATTTACCACTTTTTCAAGAATTTTGAAACACAAACTCCTTTTGCAAGAGGCCACGAAACCCATCTGTCTTATGAACTAAGTGTTAACAAATTTTTAAATAATGCCCCCCCTCCTTTTGCCACCATTCCATTTGTTTATGGGAATTCATTTCATGTAGGTGAATATGTTGAAATTTCAACCATGTTTTGAATTTGCAATGATTTTGCTTTGGTGTTGTGATATTTCAAATCTTGGACATATCGTTTAAAATGCTAACATCTAATAGAATAATAAGAAGATGGGGCAATTTGTTCACATGTGATGCAACTAATGTTTTTTGGGTCAAATTTTTGCACTGTAGTGGAAGGAAATTTGATGTGAGGTGTGCAAAGGAAATTATTGATAAAAAAATGCAAAAATAAACATAATTTGAAAAAAAGAAGTGAGAAGTCACCATATTTATGTGTTTGTAGAATAAAGTGAGATCCTAAATTGTTTTTACTTTGTTGGCTAACTTCTAACCAAATTTGATTCATTTTTTTTGTGGATGTTAAATTCACCTACTTAACAAAATTGAAAAATAGTAGATGCAACACCCACACACACAATAATAGTTTAATACCATGTCCAAAATTGACAATTTTTGCTTTTCAATCCAATTATTTTAATAGGCACACAAGTTTGGCAATAATTAATTCATATGAAAAATATGTTGTAATTTTTGGATAGTTTGAAATCTTGTTGCCAAAATTTTTTAAACTATAAACTAAAAATCTGGAAAGTTCTTGAAATTAAATCTATACTATCATTACAATCTTTCATGCATCAAACAATTCATAGTCACATGTGACATAATGAAATATCATTTCATGATACTTTGTTAAATTGTTGAAAAATGGAAAAATATTTTTTAAAAAATTCAATTATTTAATTAATTTTTAATGATTTTTTTCAAAATTTTGAAATAATAATTATTCGGCATTAATTTGGCAAACTTGCATGCGTACTACAATATTCATTTTTTTGTTTGTGTCATTTTAATCATTCACCATGGAACTACTATGATAGTTTGTTGTTTATTGCATCTTCCAATTTATATTGCATGTATATTCTCTTAACATTTCAATTTCACCTTTGCTATTCAAGGTCATTGGATTCCCCCAAATAATTTTGTTGTGAATGAAATTTGAAATTTAGTAAACATAGTGTTCCACCTTGGTTAATATTTTTGAATTATGTTAATGATATTGTGTTAGAAGGTATTGAAGTCTTAAAATGACTTGTGACAATGAAACATTTTTTTAGTCTTTCTTTTAGTTATAGCCTTGACTATGTTGAGTTTATTTAAAAATTTTGGTTGATATTGGTTTGCTTATTAGATATAAGTTGTTTATTAATTTGGTTTGGAAGCTTGTGAAGATCAATCAACTTCAATACGATAAACATAAATCACATTCATCCAAAAAATGGTCGTCAATTTTGCTACTTACTTGTGTTCACTTTTTTTTTTGTTCAAGATCATCTTTGTTTTCATTTGATCATCACATAATTTTGTATCTCTTATCAACTTTGAAAATAATAGCCAAATTGCTTTCATTACACCCCATTACATTGCGGTATATTTATAATCATGCAAGAACTTGCATATTGTCAAACATGTCATTGTATTATAAGCTAAATAGGTAAATATTATTATGTTTAATAAAACATGGTAAAAGAGCGGATTTGTATAAAAAATGATCACGTGTGTAACATAATAAGGTGGAAAGGTGCAATAATAAATCATCATATTGTGATGTGGAGCTCATGTGTCCAATGTTCTTTAGTGTGAATGTGATTTGATTATAAGCAAAATGAAAAGTAATTTTAATGGACAAAATGTTGCATACAAAGTGATTGGTAGAAAGTCCAAAATTTGAAAAAATTGGTGATTGTGGTCTTTGAAAAAATCGTAAATGCTATTATATTGATTTTCTTTTATTTTTGGGTTGTTTTGGTTGTTTGCAAGTTATGAGCTTTAGTTTGTTGTTCTTCATGTTTTGATGACGTTCAAATTAAGTTTTGGTGATGGAGTGTGGTTTTCATTTTTTCTCTTGTTGTGTGATGGAGATGTATTTGTGTTGATACAAGGGAGATGGATGGTTGACATGAAGAGGGGATAAAAGGAAGGTGATGGGTGAAGGTAAGGATTTATCTTACATTAATGTGATTTTTTTACAATATGGGGAAGTGTTGATTAATGGGCAAAATGTTAAAAGTTTTTTTACTAAAGTAGATTGTGTAATAAAAAAAAGAAAAATGTTTGAATGGATTAAAAAAAATGGAAATCCTTGAAGTGCAATTATTTTTCCATTGCATCCAGAGCCTTCAAAGGTAGCTATAAACAATCAAATGTGTTTAAGAATATTTTCATTGTTGCGCCCTTTTGCCCGAACAAGAGTAAATGCGGGTTCTAGAAGTAGAGGAAATATCATAAGAAATCATGATTTTTCAAAAGGTTCAACTTGATTAAAGTGTGTTCACATTGACCAAAACAATGTTCACTTTGACAAAAAACATGGGGCATGACAGACACATGGTTCTTTTGGTTGGTTTTCTCAATTGAAATGACCATTTTGACCAAATGTTAAGTTCTACATCTAATCAAGAAGGACAAAATTTTGAAATGATCCATCAAGATGCCCATGACCTAGTTAATTCGGCCATACTAAATGGCCATGCTTAATCAAATTGGCCATATTAATTTGGTTAGCTAGCCTACTTGTTATGCTTACTAAACTACTTACCTATTTATTTACCTAAATATGTCATACTTAACTACTTATTTACCTACCTCTACTTACCTATGTCCTACTTAATTAACTACTTACCTACTTCTATTTATTTATGTCCTACATAACTACCTATTTACCTACCATTTACCTACGCACACTATTATAATTCATGATTTTTTCAATTAGGTTTTTTAATAAAAAAATACTCAAAAATGACAAGCATAAAAAAAACCACCCTATTAATCTAAACAAGTTGTTTTATACATGTCCAGTGCAATTGAATAGTCAAATTGGACCTTGTCATTTTGATTGGAAGAGTGATTAACAAAATGATTGACAAAATGATTGACTATTTAGTTAGTGGATAGTAGACCATTTGACTGAATCAATTTTATACTTAAATTAAAATCATTTTTTGGATTATTATTTTAAAAATTAGTAGGTAGGTAGGTAGGTAGGTAGGTAAGTACGTAATAAATAGGTTTAAGTAGGTCGAAAAAAAACACTTAAGTAGGTATGTCCTAAACTAGCTTGGCCTACCTACCTAAACTAATTACTTGAGTCTAACCTACCTACCTTATGTTTCTCAACATGTACATAGGTTGTAAATATAAAGAATTGAACCCCAAATCTTCTTAATGATAAACCAAGTCCTTACCAATGGACTACACTATGAAAGGTGTTTAACTTTTATCAAGTTTTTTTATTTCACATGTTCATTTCACATCATTAAACATAATGGTTGAACCTAAGTGACAATTAGTGGCTAAACTTAATCATTTAAAATAATTGTTAAACCTAATGGTTAAACTTAATGATGTAAAATAATAGCTAAACTTAATGGTTAAAATCAATGATTTAAAGTAATAGTTAAAC
>Ga0209208_10007911_pt1 | contig 14288 bp, 9 predicted proteins | sample S1TSphfallax_3_FD_187694 | JGI IMG/M metagenome (GOLD analysis project Ga0209208, IMG submission 187694) | Host-associated microbial communities from peat moss isolated from Minnesota, USA - S1T2_Fd - Sphagnum fallax MG (SPAdes) (version 2) | ecosystem: Host-associated > Plants > Peat moss >...
CGCCACATAATTCCTCAAGAATTGTTGGATCACCAAGTTGACCCTTTTGGTTTGTCCATCGGTTTGGGGGCGAAATGAAGTGCTCATCTTGAGTTCCGACCCCATTCGCTTCCACAAGGCCCGCCAAAACTTACTTGTAAACTTCGAGTCTCGATTCGACGCTATGTCTTTTGGAAGACCATGGTGTTTGAAGATGTGGGAGAAGAACAACCTCCCCGTTTCTTGAGCCGTGGCTTCATCTTTTGTAGGGATGAAGTGTGCCATTTTGCTAAATCAATCCACCACCACCATGATGGCATCAAACCCCTTTGAAGGGGGCAAGCTTACCATAAAGTCTATTGACACACTTTCCCACAGCCCTTCGGGAATTGGTCCGGTTTTGTTGACAAGTTAAACAAGTCTTCACATACTCCTCCGCACATTCCTTCAAGTTGGGCCAATAGTAGGACTTCTTTAGGAATGTTGTGGTGCGCTTTGCACCACCATGGCCCGTAAGTGGTCCATCATGACATTCCTTCAAAAGTGTGTCCCTCAACTTCCCTTCCGACACATAGAATCGATTTTGCTTGTACCACAATAATCCATTTCGCAAATGGAAGTGGGACTTGGCTCCATTTTGGATGCTTTGCCTCACCTCTTTGGCAAAGGCATCCCGGCGGTTCGCTAGTCTAACTTCCTTTTGAAGTTTGGACTCTCCCACATACACCACTCTAAGTTGGTGTTTCCGGCTCAAGGCATCGGGGACTATGTTCTCCTTCCCCGGCTTGTGCCGGATGTCCACATTGAACAAGGTCAATGTGTCTTGCCACCTTACTTGTTTTGATGACAACTTGGGTTGAGTGGCAAAGTACTTCAAGGTCACATTGTCGGTCCACACCACCACATCCTTGGAGCCTATGTAATGGCCCCAAGTCTTAAGACAATGTATGACCGCCCACATCTCTTTTTCATGCGTTGGCCACCTTCGCTCCGTCTCATTCAACTTCTTGCTTTCAAAGGCAACCGGTCTTCCATCTTGCACTAAGACACCCCCAATTGCAAAGTCGGAGGCGTCGGAATGGATTTCAAACTCCTTGTCAAAGTCCGGCAACTTCAACACTGGCGCCTTCACCAAAATACCCTTCAAGGTCTCAAAGGCTTCGTTGCATGTTTCTTCCCATTCATAAGTGATGGCGAACTTCTTCAAGAGGTTTGTTAAAGGTGCCGCTATCTTTGCAAAATTCTTGATGAACTTGCGATAATAAGAGGCTAGTCCTAAAAAGGACCTCAAGGCGGGAACCGACTTAGGCGGCTCCCAATCCAAAATTGCCTTGACCTTATGATCATCCATCTTCAAACCTTCTTGGGTTATCCTATGCCCAAGGAAGTCTGCTTCCGTCACTCCAAATTCGCACTTCTCAAGCTTGGCATACAACTTGTTTTCTCTTAGTCTTTGGAACACCTTGCGAAGGTGCTCCTCATGCTCCTCCAAGGACCTACTATAAATCAAAATGTCGTCTATGCAGACGACCACAAAATCATCAAGTCATTTGCGGAAAATGTCATTCATGAAAGTGCAAAATGTGGCGGGTGCATTGGTGAGCCCAAAAGGCATCACCAAGAATTTGTATGAGCCATACCTTGTGCGGCAAGCGGTCTTTTCTTCGTCCCCTTCTGCAATCCGAATTTGGTAATACCCCAAGCGCAAGTCAATCCTACTAAAAACCTTGGTTTCCGAGAGATGGTCGAATAGATCATCGATGTGAGGCAAAGGATACCGGTTTTTCACCGTTGCTTTATTGAGGGCTCTATAATCCACACACATCCTCAAAGTCCCATCCTTCTTGTGAACAAAAAGGACGGGTGCCCCATATGGTGATTTGCTTGGTTTGATATACCCTTTTGTGAGGAGTTCTTCGAGTTGAACCTTAAACTCTTTCAACTCCTCATGGCTCATTCGATATGGGGCTTTGGCGGGAGGTGCCACTCCCGGCATCACTTCTATCGCATGATCAACCCGTCTTTTCGGGGGCAAGTCTTCGGGCAAGTCTTCGGGCATCACATCCGGGAACTCTTCCAAAACTCGCCTTATGCACTCGAGAGAAGTCACCAACTTGGTGGCTTCCTCGGGCTCAAACTCATCCAACATCCGCATAACACACATCATGCCATGGCTTCCCACACATTTTTTCTTCCAAGTTTTTCCTAACATAAAGTGGATGGTTGGTCCACTTCCACAAGGCACTTCATGTGCCTTGACTCGCACAATCCCATTCTTAGATGGGATTCTAACTAGTCTATTGTGCCCTTCTATGAGCACAATGTTTTGGGCGATGAATTCCATTCCCAAGACACAATCCATTCCACCCAAGGTGGAAACCAACAAGTCCACCTTTCCTCTCCAATTCCCCAATTGAAGAGGCACTCCTTTTGCTTGTAAAGTAGTTGGATGGGGAACCCCATCCGCAAAGTGCACCTCAATGGGTGCCTTGAGCTCCTCCAAGTGGAGCTTCATCCTTTCGGCGCTTTCTCGAGTTATGAAGTTGTGAGAAGCCCCTGTGTCCAAAAGACATAAAATATCCCGCTTAGAAATCTTCCCCTTCAAGAAGATAAACCGGTTACATTCTGTTTGGGCTAGAGTGGCATTGAGAGCAAGTACCTTAGAGCTCCCAACACTCAATTTGGACTTGGGGCAATCTTTGGAGTAATGCCCCACTTCGTTGCAATTGAAACATGCTCCCTTAGGCTTTGCTCCAAAATCTCCTTTGGGTTGGCTCCCTTTTGAAGGAGCCCTTTTCTTCACAAAACTTCCTTTTGGTTTGAACCCCGAACCTTGGAATTGTTTAGGTTTATCCTTCGTTGGGCTTCCTTGCCCCCGGTTCCGTTCTCCCTCATGCCTTGGCTTCTTATGGAGGAACTTGTTGTCCTTCTTGAACCCGGATTTGTCACTCCGCCCCACATCCAAGAAATTCTCCACTTTCGTGATTGCCTCGGATAATGAGGCGGGCCAACTCTCCTCAAGCTTTCGCTTGGCCCAAGTTGGAAGCCCCATCACAAATTGGCATACATGATCCAACTCGTGCATGTGCCGGATCTCAAGCATGAGCTCGGAGTAAGCCCTCACATAATGCCTCAAGTTTTCATTCGTGGCATTCACAAGGTCATGGAGTTTGCACCTAGAAATGTAGTTGGAATTCCTTGGAACAAATTCCGACTCGAGGCGTTCTCTAAAGAACTCCCATGTGTAGCCATGGTTCTTCCCCTCCTTTTGTCGAACCATCCTCCACCATGTGGCGACATAGCCTTTCAAGTAGGATTGGGCAAGCTCCATGGCGGAATTCCGTCCAACCTTGGCGGCATGCAAGTAGTCGTCCATTTCCGCAAGCCAAGCATCCACAACCTTGCGATCACAGGCACCATCGAAGTTCCCGGGCTTGGCCGGTTGAAACCTTTCACCCTTGGCGGCTCTCGTTTTGAGGGCCGCCACCAATTCACCAAAGTCGGGCCTACCCATCTTGAAGAGTACTTCCAATTGCTCTTGGGTGAATAGGACCAAGCTCCGTTGCTCCTCCTCACTTTCGGGCTCGTTTTGGTCCTCCCGGGGCATGGCTTCCTCCTCCCCAATAGATTCGGGCGGGGCTACTCGGTCCTCGACGGGCTCCTCCAACATGGAGTCTTGCGGGGGCTTACGAGTCTTCTTGGGTGCCATCACCACTCAAAGAAGAAAGTCGAGCTTCACCTTGAGCTCTTATACCATATGACGCACTCCCAAGTCCCGGGGTGAACCCACTTGAGGGTTCACCAAAGTTTAGTTACGAAAAGTTGGGACTCGGAAGGCGCTCCCGACTTCCAACACTATAGAGGGGTAGAGGGGTGTGCTGGAAGTCCCGGGATCAAACTAGGAAGAGGGACTAGAAGACCAAGCTTGAATCTGCATCCACAAACCAACCACACGGGGTTAGTTTCACATTCCGAAACACCCTTGGGTGTTGGGACAAGCCACGGGCACTTTGGACCACAAGACTCACCACGCCCCGGATTCGGGGGAAGCCACCACCTTCCCCCATATAGTATTCTCTGCGACGCTCCGCCGAGGCTACATCCAAATGGCTCTTTTTCCCGGGACTCCCAAGTTGGAGTCCCGAAATTGTCCCGAAACTGTCCCGGTTGGAGTCCTGGGACTTTGGGAGCTCATAACTCCCGACTTCCAGGTCTGATCGCGATGAGGTCTGAACCAAAGTTGTAGCCCTCGTCGAGATCTTTTCAACGCCATATCGCACTCTCCATTCGGAGGTCGGGAAAAGGTCGATTCCTGACTTTTAGTGGTCGAGAGTCAAACTGCCAGTTGGGAAGTGTTAGGATTCACCCCCACACTTGGCCAAAGTGGGGTTGCGACATTGGGAGTATATGTCTTGTTTCTTGTTATGTTATTTCTATTGGAAGGCATGAAAGGACCAAAAATACTATTATTTAATGGTTTATCCATGTTTTCACCTTCTAACAATATAGTCCCATCAGTCCTTCCTCAATAGGACTTCAGCACATTTTAGTACAATTTCTTTACTCTCCTCCAATTGAATTATAATATCTTTATTTAACATTTATATTTCTATTTGTTGTGCATTAGAATTTGCAAAAAAACATGTGCAACCTAGAATGTATGCATACAAAGACTTACAAAAAGCCACAAATCATTTTCACAACAATATGAAGTTGGGCCAAGGTGCCTTTGGAGCTATGTACAAGGTACTTATAACATATTTGTATCATTAGACTCTTTGCACTAAATCACAAGTCATCAATTTCTCAAGTCAATAATATATCATTTTGACGAAGCATCAACTAAATAATGAGAATTTTGAAAACTAATTTTTTTTTGTAGTTTAATTTTTACAAGGTGTATTGCTAGATGGAACTGAGATTGTTGTCAAGTTATTATTACCAAAAACACAACAAGAAACCAAGGAGTTTTCCGATGAAGTTGCTAATGTCACAAGTGTGAGCCACAAGAATGTAGTGAAACTCAACGGTTGTTCTTTTGGTGATCTTGATCAACAAATCCTTGTATATGAGTTTGTTGAGAACAACAATGTGGGAGAAGTTATGTTTGGTAATATTTTTTTACCCTACCATTGGGAGAAGCAATCCAATTGAAAATAAATGTGAAAATAATAGTATTTTGTTGATGTTCAATGTGATTTTATAAACATCTTTAAAACCTCATAAGGAAATGAAGAATATGTTGTAACTAAAAATGATCAATTTTTTTTTCAAAAAATGGAAATGTTTTTGATAATGTGTCAATTGGTCTTTAGGAGAGTTGAAATATCCTTTTGGAAAAGGTCTTATATGGGATACAATTAATGTTCTTCCTACATAATCAAAAAAGCTATGCGATAAATGAAACAAAAACTATCACCATGAGTTGCAAATATTTTGGGGAGATCACCATCTCTCAAGGCATTATATCTTCTTGTATTTAGTGGTTTAGTTTGTTATTTTGTTACTTGTTGATCTTATCACCAAATTTTATTTTTGTAAACATGACTTTGAAATCTTATAAGCATGTCATTTCGATTCGAAACATGTTATTAAGTGGCATATTATTAAAAAGACCTAGATTGAACTCACTGAATTTGAATTTCACATTATGTTCAACCCATAATACAAAACATCAAAACCACAAAAAATATTTTTCAAGAGGTATCACAAATTTTTTGTTAAATATGTTTTGTAGTAATATTTGTAAAATTAACTTTGAAGTTGATTGAATGAATATAGAATTGTGCAACATTATAGATTTCATTTTAAATTACAAGTCAACTATTGGTGTTGAGTTATTTCACTTTGATTATAATATGCTCAAGGTATTATTTTGGTTAAATAAGCAAGTTGTTTTCATAAAATTGTTTCTGGGTCCTTTTGTTTCTAAAATAGAGGATAAAGGAGGTCACAACACGGATTGGCCAACTCGAAAAAATATATGTATTGAAAGCTAATGGCCTCAAGTATCTTCATCAAGATGTACAACCCCCAATAGTGCATCAAGACATGAAACCAGCCAATATTTTGCTTGACAAAAATCTAAATGCCAAGATTGCAAATTTTGGCTTGTCACAACTTTTCCCATTGGTAGTCTTGTAGAAACGTCAAACATTGTTGGCATTCTGTGAGTACCTTATACATGTGTTTTGATGTTGTAATGTTCATTGACAACTAATTATGTAATAATTACTATTTTTACAAAGTCCTAGAAATTTCATTATGAATAAGAAGTTGAAGTAATAACATTTGAATACAAAATAAAATCCAATATCAAAATGTCTAAATCATATGCACAACCAAATATTTATCAATTTATTATTGCTTATGTAGTATATGTTGTTATATAGTATTTCAATAATTGTGTCATCGTGATTGGTTTCTAATGGATATATTAGCAAGGTAACAAAGTCATATCATCATTTCTAATTTTAGTGTTTTGACCACATCCCAACTTAATATAATATATAATATTAATATCTTAATTAATAACTTTCAAAGTCCTTGATTCAAATTGAAGATGTATGCATGATTGTTAAATATTTGGTTTTTTATTCATTTTTGTAAGGGTTATTTAGTCTGGAATATACTCATGGCCAACTCAGTGAGAAAATGGATGTGTATACCTTGGGGGTTGTCTTGTTAGAAATTGTGAGTGGTAGGAGTAGCATCAAACCCAAGTTAATGGGCAAGGATCAATTTTCTCTTGTGGATTGGGTAAGTAACTGGTCATTTCATCATTATTTCTAGAAGATTAATAAATGACATACTTTTGTTCTATTGCAAATTCCCTCCATCATTTACATGCAAAAACCTAGTAGTTTGATGTAAAAAATCATATGAGATGGATTATGTTGCTTAATTATCATGTGTAAGGACTTGTGCTCACTTTTGAGTTTTTTCTCCTCGAAATGTATCAAGGGTTATACCACATAGTTTGAAAGTTGCAATACAAGGACACCAATTTTTTTGTTGGTTTGCATGGTATAAACATGTAAACTGCATAATGACAACAACCTTTTGGATTTGGTGCACCCAAATCTAAATGGTTCCTATGTTCAAGTGGAAATATTGCATACCATAAATGTAGGCCTCTTGTGTATGCAAGTAACACCTTCAACGCAACCATCAATGGACAAAATGGTGGCAAGGTGTAAATGGGAACATGGCGATTGAGATTGTTATCAAACAATCCCAATATCGAAGTGCAAACTATGATCCATTTTTAACAAATGATGAAAGTCCAAGTGTCCATTTGAGTATCATTAATGCGAAATCAAACATGGATGAAGAACCCCTCATGGGTTTCAGTGATATGAAAACCAAACCTAGTGATGCATCAAGTTATTCATACGAAAATACATCTAAAGCCTCGCAAATTAATAGTATGAGGGGTTTGATTGAACTTAGTGGTGTTAAACCTAGATGATTTCAAATGATAATTCTAGTGGGAATGCCCTTGACATTAATTTTATATATTTCTACTTTTGCCATGGGAGATTGTGGGGTTGAATTAGGTTTTGTAATATATTGCATATTTCTAGAGATAAAATATTTAATTTTTATGAAACATATGACAGAATAAGTTTTTGTTATAAAACAATTGTGAATTGTGATTAGTCCATTGACAACCCCTTACCTTAATCAATATATCATACATTCAGTAAAATGTTCATCAAATGATATTTAGTATATCCAGATGTGATTGCCTTTAAGCTAATATGATGCATACATGGATACACATTGAACTCACAAGATGCACATCATGTGGCCTACCTTAGGCCTAAATTTGATTCCTTGAAATTATTGGGATTATGATCATGTATGTCAAGCCTTAGCATTTGAAACAATAGAAAGATGTGTGGGTGTGATACTATAGTTGTCAGGCAACACTCAAATGGTACCAATTATGTTTTAAAGGTAGTATACATTCCTAGCAACCAACAATTGTTCAAAAGGAAATTTTGAATATAATTACTCTATTTCACAAATCAATGAAGAAAATTTGGTAGACCTCAGTTATTTGTTTGATTGATTGGAAGTTCTCTTTTGGTGCAAAAGTATTGAATAATCTCACATTATATAAACATTATATTTTGTAAAACTTTCTCATAATCAATCTTTCTGATATAATAGATCGAATCCAAACTCTAATTTATTGGATTGAAATATTGGCATGAAAAGAATTCTCAAATTTTTTTTTCAATTTTAGCTCAATTTTGATGAAAGTTTAACTAAATATACCCAAAAAAATTCATTTCTTTGTGGGAATTATTTTGGGTGCCACCCCACCATGTGGAATCATATGGATGCATTCTAATCTTTTTCTTTTCGACAAAAAATCACCAAAAGGTGCACTAACCCAAATTTCCAATGAAATATTTTTTTCAAAAACTAAATACCAAATTTCATCCATTAAAAAGTTGGGGGAACTATAGCCACAAGCCTAGATATGAGCTACACATTTAATGGTCTTTTATAGATGGATTGCCAGTTGAGTTGAAATATGTGTGGTGAGGCTCACCATTGTTGGTATACTACAAAATTGAAAAAAACCACTAATGCGTTTTTTATATGTTCCATTTGCTAATACGTCATGTTGAAGTTTTTTCTTAGTTTAGTGGCCAATTAGTTATTGATTGACAAATATATCAAGGGTCATTACAACTTAATTACTATAAAAAAGGATTGTGGATTTCAATAGATGGGGAAGTTAGTAATATTTATTGGTTATGTATTAGTGAGCCAACACTATGTATCAGTTATGGTTCCTAGTGAGCGGAAAGGTGAGCCATAATTAGCACCTAGTGTTGGCCCCCTAACATAAAAGACTAAATGTGGTGCTTAGGTAGGTTTCAAAATAGTTAGGTAGGTCTTAACATAGTTCAGTAGGTAGGAGGAGGTAGAATTTGCCGTTATGGCCATTAATGAAAAAATAACAATGCTTGAAAATGTGCAAAATCAGCAGGTTGAGTCCTTTATGGTTGTACATTTGTTAACGTTAATTGTTTACAAAAAAAGGTTATAGAAAGAGTGTTGAAAAGGCTTGAACTGTGTTTTTTCCCTAGCTAAATTGAGCCCATTTTCCATTTGTGGAGGTGGCTAATTACACATACATTATGAAAATAATGGTGCTAATTCTCTAGATTTCAAGAAAATAATAATTCTAAATTGCCAGATTTTCACAACAAGTTCTAGCATGTAACCAAAATATAAATGGATTCTTAAAACATTTTATTTTCATATCTAGTCTGTAGCCAAATTTGCCTCCATCACAAGATTAGAAAAAATATCTATTAGTGTGTAGGTGTGCATAAAAAATGTTATGGCCAGTGAAATTTCTGGGTTTGGTCATCTGAATTCCTTTTCCTTAATTATCTTGAATGGACTAACATTGAAATGTGTAATAAGGTCTAATTGTGGAAAATTTAACGAACCAATGGAAATGACAAAAAAAGATCATTAGTTTGAATGTTTAACATAATAGGGTGTTGTGTGGGCTCAGAATTTGTTTGTCAAGCCAATGGGATTGCTAGATTTGGTGGTCTAAATGTGTTTTCTTAGTTATATTGAATAAGTAGTTGATTGTGTAATAATTATTTACAGACTAGATTTTAACACATGACTTGTGCACTTTGTTTATATCAGTGTTTGTGCATGTGTATGGTTCAGAGCTTACATTTTATGTATGTGTATGTGGCTTAGGGAATTTTATTTTCATGTCAACTGTAAGATTTGTAAAATCATGTAAACCGTTTAGGTCAAATAAAATAATATATACTTTTGTAAAAGTTTTTTACATTTACATTATATTTATACACCTTGTAAAAATTGTGTAAAAAGAAAAAAACTTGAAAGTGAAACAAGAAGATGGGCCACAACATGCAAAATTTTGATTTTAGTCACATGAAGGGTGACAAGTTACAAATGCATTTCTATTGCTCATTGAATTGGCACCTTTACAAAGTGGAAATAGGGGCAGAAGAGTTCAATCAAAATTAAAGAGGTGCCAATACATCATCATGAACAAAACTTATGAAAATCATGGATACATCTCCCAATCTTGGATACAATCCTCTACATGATTCTCAAGTTCATTGAGAAACTTGCCACATCTAAAATGTCCTTTGTGGCTTCACCAAACCCATTCACGTCTTCAAGTCCTCCTTTATCTTCAAAACCAATAGTGGAATCATTAGGCAAATTCTTGATTAAAAGAACTAGGAGATCCAAGTTCTTTGCACCAAGTTAATTGCGCCAAGTTAACACCAACAAGCACTTACAAGAATCCTTGCAATAAAAGAAATCTCTCTTCATTTGAAATATACTACCAATTATGCCTAAACTTGTTCTAACTAAATAAGCAACTATTGGAAACTACCCTTCACATTTTGACCATTAGTGAATGGAGTGTTCTACTTCTTCAAATGGCACATCAAATTTAGGTGGAATTTTGATCAACTAGAAAATCATCTGGTTAAAGTTTCACATCCACATGGGGCCCACAAGTTGGAATTTCCACTTTGACTAGGAAACTTTTTGGTTGAGGTTTCAAATCCACCTAGTCACCACCATTTGGATTTTGGACACCCTCGTAGGGTTGTTGATGAATTTCTACAAAACTTATATGTGTGTGTGTGTGTTTATATATATAAAACTTTGGTAGAACCTTGTAAACTAACACATTGACTTGTGAAAGATGGGGCATGTTTGGCACACAATTTTTTGGTTGAGGTCTAAAATCCACCTTTGGTCACCAAGCAGAAGTTGGACCTTGTGAAGACTATTATATTTGGCATTTAATACCATCTTGGGTAATGGCTAAACACTATTTATCACACCAAATGATTTGAAACATATAATAAGTGTCACACAATTTGAAACAATTGTACCATAATCCTTAATTCAAATGTAACATCATCCATGCCTTAAAACAAGGGTATTATTACAACTTGAAATCAATGGCATTTAAATTTAAGAAAAAAGTCTCACAACTCAAAGACAAATGTTCCACACCCCTAAGACAAATGTTTTGCACCTTTGAGATTATATGGCTAGCATGTAATAATTTCAGACCATTGGACCAAGAATTTACATGTATTTGATGTAAATACACATTAAAAAATAACAATATACATGTTTTGCTTTACAATTGGACCTCATGCCAAGAGAGCTTATCCTAAAACAAAACTAATCATATGCATATTGGCCTAGGGTTGAAATTGGCTTAAAATTGAATTTGTTTTTGAAATATAGCCTAAGGTTATAATATTTTTAACATTTTGACTATAGTTGGAACATTCATTATAATTTCACTTGAGGTTGGAATCATGTACCAATATGCCTCTTTTGGTATCGTGTACCTAGTCACCTTCCCTACTTAGGCACCTATGATACTAAATCACTTACAAGGGTAGTTACTTAAGGAATGCAAGGGAAAAGGAAAAGGGTTTATAAGATAGGAACCTTGGTAACTCAGTTGTGGTTTGTTGACAACTTGACTTATAATAGGTTTCCAATGGATGGTGCACTAAAGGCTACTGGACCACATAATTTGACATCAAGTGGATGGTGAGCTAGTGGGTGTTGGTTCATTTTTTCCATTTTTTCAGTTCCTTTTTTCTTGGAGTAAAACAAGGGAACATGGAATCACCCATAAATTATGGTTGGGTGAAAACAAATTACGGTGACCCTTTTGAGGTGTCACATTATACTACTTTCCAAGGATGTGCATGTTTGGGTGTATCCCACCTCAAACTTTTGAAAGATTTTCATAGTATTTTTGCATATAATGTTAAAATATAACTTAGGTAAATTTATTTTTTTAAAACTTATTTTATTTCATTTTATAAAGTGGGAGATTGGAATATATTTGTGGAAATGAATGTAATGTATCTTTGTATTCAAAAGGACAAAAATGCAATAAATATGTGATAAATTGAAATTTTAATAAGTAATCACATTCACATGGAAAATGACAAGCATAGTTAAATGGGCCATATTTTAAATTTCATTCAAATTGATGATTTTAATAATTAACAAAGCTTTCAAATTAGTGCAAATTATATCAATGTATATTATAAATATACCCATGGATTCATCAATATAAAGAATGAAATTTTTTATTTAAATTTTTAAAATATATAACATCATTTTTTTGAAAATAATAATTGTAAAATTAAAAAGTCAAAATCAATAACCAAAATTAAATGTACTATATTTTTGGAACAATTATATTATATGTATTATAATACTACAGCCAAAAATACTCCAAATGGGGTAATCATAGTCTGCTTTCACCTAGTTGCACAATAGTTACACACTTTCTATATTTAGCAAACAAAAATTTGAGAAATACCTTGAAAACCGTATTTTTTCAGAATAAAATATGTTTCTCAACAATAAATTCTTGTGAAATGGAAATTTTGAAAAATTGAAGAAAAACACTGTACAGAAAGAAACAATAGGAATAAAAATTATGTGACAAACTGACAATAGGTAAGTATTAGAGAACCACCCACTTTCCCTTTTCTACTTATCCTCCTGGGTTTGTGAGAAAGACAAATGGCCACCCAATCTTCCTCCGGAGTTTATTGCATTACAAAAGGAAAGAGTAGGAAAAGGAGTGAGTAGATAAGATCATCAAAGACTTTTATGGCAGGAGGAGATTCGAAATGCGTTTTGAAAAGAGGTACGAAAATTATAGCAAACGTGGAAAACCATGTCCAGTCTGGCCAGTGTCCACGGTCTTGATGTCAATACAAGTTGTCCACGGTCATTTCTATTCCGTTTTTGACAATTTTTAGTGCGCCAAATGTGTCAATAGGAAGGGGTCAAGTTTTGTTTGGACACCAGAAACAACAGAGCCCTCCTCTTGATCCATCCTGCCCTGAGTGGTTAAGTGTTCAATCACTGGTCTGTTTACCCTAATAAGGTGAAATATCTTGGAAAACAGGGCCTACACACATCCAGAGAAAGCTGCACTCAGTAACAAAATGCTGCCTCGACAGCCAGTGCAGGAAGGCTTGCATATCCACTCAGCTCACCAAGTCAAGAACTAAACATATTGGTCAAAGGACAATAAACAAGCAATTGGAGAATGAAAGTAGATGGCTGGGTGGTGAAGGTTCCAAGAGCAACCTTGTGCATAACCATGTGGCTCAGCCTTCACATTAGTCACTGGCTGGCTAGCTTTGCTGCTGGGCCTGGCTACCATATGTGCATTTGCACCCTCATTGAGTCTACAACAAGCACACTGAGAAATACTTGGAAAACCAATTTCTTTCAGGAGTAACATGTGTTTTCCAGCAATAATTGTTCTTAAATGGAAAACTTGAAGGGAAACACTTTACTGAAAGAAACAATATGAACAAAATGGAAAAAAACCAACAGTAGGGTTTAGGGTTTAGCACCACACACTTTCTTTTATAGCCCATCTTCTTCTGTTTGTGAGAAAAAGACAAATGACCACGGTTCTGAATCTTCCAAAGTTCGTTGCGTTACAAAAGGAAAGTTCAGTAGAAATAATTGAGGAACAACCGTGTGATAAGATGATCAAAGACTTTTATTCCAGGAGGAGATTCAAAAATCATATGAAATTTACCACCAATACGAACCAGCACAGTCATGCACATGCCAGTATCTTTGACTTAGGCCTCTTATTAGTGATCATATATGTAGCCTGGGAAATGTTAAATCTAGACTTGGAGACCCTGATTTAGTCTTAAATTGGGTGTTCTACAGTTAATACTAACTACCATAAGGCACTAGAAGAAATTTCCTAAGTGTATATTGTAGGCCACCTCATGCTAATGAATATCCATCTTAGAAAGGAGGCGGGATCTTACACCTACTCTGATAGGGGGACGGATGCTACACCTACTTATTGACATAAAAGCCTGAAACTGCGGGCATGCCAGAATAAGGGCCTGTTTCGGGGGAGCCGTGCAAGTGCTCATCCTGGCAAACCTGTAGCCTCTCAGGCTTTAAACTGGAAGTCAAACTTTGTGTATGTCATTTTCCCAGTGATATCCCCAAGTATCAGAGGAGAAAAGGAACATAAATTAAGGGAGGAGGTGGTGTGTTTTGAGCTTTACTTTAACTAGTGGGTACCCGTTAATTGCTTCAACCAATTAATAACGCACGCACGCTCTCAGAACCTGGGTTTCAGGACCTCAACGCGAGGTTTCAGGACCTGGATCTCAGGACCTGGGTTTCAGGCCCTCAACGCGAGGTTTCAGGACCTGGATCTCAGGACCTGGGTTTCA
>Ga0209208_10007913_pt1 | contig 14286 bp, 15 predicted proteins | sample S1TSphfallax_3_FD_187694 | JGI IMG/M metagenome (GOLD analysis project Ga0209208, IMG submission 187694) | Host-associated microbial communities from peat moss isolated from Minnesota, USA - S1T2_Fd - Sphagnum fallax MG (SPAdes) (version 2) | ecosystem: Host-associated > Plants > Peat moss >...
AAATATATGTACATTAGTTTAATGCTTTTGCACTTCAAAGATTATTTTTAAAATTTCAAATTCCACACCCATAGTTTTTTTAAACACTCAAAATGAATAAGAAATGAAAGAAATATATGGTTTGAAAGAATGAGGTATAATGTTTTTCTTTTTGTGCTTGAACATTTAATTTTTTGATCTCATCAAACTTTGTAATACATTTAAGGTTGGGTTTTCACATAAGGTTTGTTTCTTACCTTTGTTTGATCTCTCCAACCTAATTTTTCCAATATCTTTGAAGAATATATATAATGAAATTGTATTGCTTCACATATGTTTAAACCCTAGAAATTTCCCTCCAATTTAATGTAAAATATTTCTAATAATTAATGAATTATCAACAAATTTTGTCATATAGTTAAATAATTAATAGACCAGTATTTCGGATAATTTAAATGATTATTTATCAAGAATTAGTTAATCATTTATTTATTTAAAATAATAACTAATCATTTGGTTTAACTTTATTTACTCGGATAATAAAAAGTTGGATTTTAAAATCACATTGATTAATTTGACATTTGATTGATTAAACTTAATTATATTTTTATTTTAATAAGTTATTGAAATCATTATTTTAGATAATTATTCCATGTTATAAATTGCAAGTTCAACTTTTCCATTAAAACATTTTACACCAAGATAAGTTCAATCACAAATTGTCATTGTACTATTTGTTCCACAAATAATACAACCTCTTTTCAACTTTAATGAGACAAAATATGAATCATGGAACTCATAATCAATAACCCCAACCTCTATACACACCTTTGTTAACATACTATTTTGAAATTAACTAATTATTTTGGAGTGACCCAAAATGCGAGTATTGCATTTAGGGTAAGATCTTCATTTAAAAAGGCTTAAACCCCACATGCGTAATTTTGGACTGACCTTGAATGCAAGTATTGCAAATAAGGTTGGGTAATTTCAAAGTGATTTTACATGTGGGTGTTGTGGTTAGGGCTAGGTCTTCATTTAAGGGTACCCAAACCATCTAGATGGGTTCTTTTGAAGCGTGGGTATTGCATTTAGGGTTGATTCTTCATTTAAACTTGCAATACCCATATTTATATTTACCTCTACCAATTGGAATTTTGGGGCTTCATTACAATACTTACATTCGTACTTACATCTACCAACTTGAATTTTGGGGCTTTGTTGCAATACCTACACCTGTACTTGCTTTTACCAATTGGAATTTTGGGGCTTCGTTGCAATACATGCACCTATACTTACCTTTACCAATTGGAATTTTGGGGCCTAATTACAATATTTGCATTTGTACTTACTTCTACTAACTAGGATTTTGGGGCCTAGTTACAATACCTACACTCAACATTAATATTATCATTATCCTGGTGTTTTTGCATTTCACACTTTTTGTGCTTATTACTTGGAAACAATAATAGCCTTTGTGCCATATTAGACTTCATGTGTGTGTTGAATTCATGATGTTCAAAGAATTTGGGCTATGGTTTGCTCCATACAAAATTGATTTTAAAACAAAATTCTTAGTGCCATTGGCAAAAATCTTAATTAATAATTGAGACATTTATTCATGACATCATTTAATACATACATTTGCGTGATTGAGCATTGTTTCATGCCAATCTTTGAGCCGTTTGACATTATTTCCCAATCGATCTTTTATGCAGGGTAACACCAATCCCGGGTGTGAAATTGCATTTGCCTTTCGTGAAGCCTATGTTACGAATATTACATGCCAATACTCTCATGTGTGAAGTGACATGTTCACAAAGTGTCACATCGCGTTTTTTACATTCATTTGTGATCTCTTGCATTGTAGTGACCAATTGTGCAAGAGCCCTTTCCATTGGGGTTGATGAATTTAGTATGTCATTAGACCCTACAATGGCACCCATAAGGAGATCATTTTGCTCCATGTTCATGAGCCCATCAAATTCCATGATCCCATCATCACCTTCAAGATGCTCATCTTCGTGATCATCATTGGACTCCATATCATCTAGAATATGTCGTGGGTCCGCAAACATGTGACCCAACCCTCCACAATGTGATCCATACCATGTTCCACATTAATGAATGATATTTTCTTGATAAATGTTTGTGCATGTGAAAATCACCACCATTTGGTGTTTACACATGTTCCCTCACAATGCCCATTCACATGTGCAATAAAATATTTCAGTGAATGGGAATTTCACCACGTAAATAACATTGGGAAGGTGTTGGCTTTGTACACCCCAAGCTCTATCACTCGCAAAGGTTGGCTGGCACACATGGAATAAGGGCTACCTTTTCCACATTTCATTTAATAATGACCTCCATAACCTTGTTTTTTACAAAACCTTTTTTTTTTCATTTCCAATGTGTGCATGTAGGGGCATGCAATGGTTGTTATTAATCGCCACACCAACCAGTCAATCCTATGCCTTTTAAGGCCTTTTGTGTCAAGAGCAAACCAATGTTTGAACACACCATGATATGATTCAATGCTCACTTAAGTGTTTTAATTAGAATGGGCACTTTTCAAACACCCACCATCCATAATTCTACAAACATAAACATAATGCCCAAGGATGAATAACATTATTACAAAACAATTTTGAATACTAAACCATGATAAATATTATCACTTACCAAACTGATGATAATAAGTCCAAAAATAATTTGTCCATGCATCACCATACTTATGTTTATGAAGGCTTTCTTTCACGACAACCTTCCCACACTCTTTGTAGTCATCAATGGTTTTTCCATGATTGATGGACATGTACATTACATCATGAAGGTCTTAAAAGATTCCACCCTACATTTCCACATTTTTTATTTTTTTAGTACCACGCAAGTGCCATGTTTTGAGAACATGCCAACAACAAAGGTAGATGAGAACCTTGTCCATACCCCATACAACCTTAATAAGCACAGATATGCAATAAAATCTCCATGAGTGGATGAGGTTAGTACAACATAAAATGCATTTGAAGTAATCAAGAATTTTATGAAAGATATTAAAAAACATCTAAAGAAATAAATACAAAGTGGGTACTAGGTATATAATTAACTATAATGCCTTCAATTCTTGAGGTGCATCATCAACGAGAAAACATGATGGTTTCTAATGTGGCATGTGTGATAACATCTTATCTTTTAATGGTTTCAACCATTTGATCAAATCGTGAACTGTTTGCCTACTTGTAATGATCCAAGCTAAAAAGACACTTATGCGATGATCATCAAACCTCATCAAGGTGAATAGATGGAATTTCATGTCATTTGTGCCAAATGTGGCATCCATAGAAATGGCACCATTATGACCATATGATAGCATGGATTCACATTGAGTTGGTGTTTGAATACCTATGGTGAATGGGACTTGAATCCAGTTGATTTCACCAACATCTTGGAAAAAGAACACATCTTTCGGATGTTGAAGAACCCAAGACTGAATTGAAATTGCAAGGTTGGTGTGTAAACGCCAACTCCTTTTCTTATGTTTCTGATCCAAATATGCAATGTTTTGAATCCAAATGAAATCATTTCATGTCATGCTTTGATTTGCATTCACACATTTCCGCTAAATTGCTTTATGTTTGTCATATATTTGTTTGGTCATGTAACCTAAGCTTAGTTGGGCCCATATATATGTGGTCCTTCAATGTTTGTGACATGCGTGAAGCATAACGAGACATACGAGAAATGGATTCCGGGTCATGCTCACCATGTGTGAATGACCCATCAGTTCGTGTATGGGCCTTATGATAAATTGTGATCTTAGCCACATCAGGTTGTGTGTATAGACGTTTGATTAAGAATGACACTATGCATCCTCGTTTAATAGAACAAGTGTGGGTTGAGTTTTTCAGAGAGTCCTTTAGTCCATATCCACACTAATACCTAGACCAAAAAACTTTCAAAATGTAAATGATTACATCTTTGGTATATGAATTAAAGAAATAAAAAAGGTTAAATGCCATAAATGTTTACCACGTATGCCCGAGATGGTTTTTGATAGTTGGTTGCTTGACATCTATTTGGCTTGGAAAGTTTTTATAAACATTCCATTTCACATGGGTGTTCGTATCCCCTCATTCACCTTCCAGTGTCGCACATGATTCTGCTACATTTTCTACTGTATTATGGGGAATGGGATCGTGTAAGTCTGCAGTAATCTTTTGAACTTGCCATTGTACATATAGGTGAACTCGTGAGTGAAGCTTCTCTGAATTGCATCTAGTCATGACTAGGAAATTAAGTCTGATTGATGGTGTTTACTCCTATCTAATGAACCGCTGTTGCAGGGTTAGCCCGTCTCTTCCCATTAGACTGTTGTGATCATAGCACACTGTGTGTAACTGTGATCACAGGAAGCTAATGGAAAGCCACTGACATATAATGAACCGCTGTTGCAGGGTTAGCCCGTCTCTTCCCATTAGACTGTTGTGATCATAGCACACTGTGTGTAACTGTGATCACAGGAAGCTAATGGAAAGCCACTGACATATGGCCTTCTTTCTTGCTGTAGGAAGAATGGCTTCCCATGTAGTCAATCATGTTAGAAACTCTCTGAACATATGTTCTCATAAGAAGAGACACATGTAACTTTACATAGTGAATCACAGTCTAGCGCATAGTTCTTGCAATTCGTCAAGCAATTGGTCTACCTGCTTGATTGAACAGCAGAACTGTCTGGAAAAATATAATAGAAAATTGCTGTGATCACAACAACCCAATGGAAAAATCTCCTTATTGTGAATGGATCGGGGCGTGAGCAGCACATGTGCATTTCTTGTCTTTTTGTACGCTACCTTTCTGTTCATCGCCGTTTAAGTGATTTGCAGATTAAAGACGATCCCAATTCCATTATCTCAATTGCATTTGGAGCACCTCACGTGTGCGATCAAAAGGTCGCCGAAGAGGTCAATATAAACTCGAATTTCAAAGAGCGCTTCATCAACTTTGTCAATGAAGCAGACCCCGTCCCGCGCCTTCTCCACAACCTCCGAGGCACTGTGGCGGCAGGATTGAGGGCACAAGGTACGGAGTTGTTTAATAGCCCTGAGGCGAAGTCGTGGAAAAATCTCGTCGATCATTTGACCTCCAACGACACAAAAGAGACTAATCCCCCCATGTTTCACCCAATCGGCCAGTACGCATTCCTGGGTCCGGGGCCTACAGTGAGTGTGTTACCTGCAGGTGGAAACATCGTTCGGGCAAGGCTGCAACAATTGGAGTTTTCGCATGAAAACTTGAAGTACCACACGGCAGCAAGCTACGATACGGCTCTGGTCAACGCTAATTTGATCGACAACCCAAGCTTCACCAAATCTTCCGAATCACACCCATTCCCTACCATTATTCGACCAGAGCCAGAAGTAAGTGAAAATGCTTCATCTGGCCTTCATGTTGAGCATGTGAGTTGCAAGTGCCAATTTGGTCCCGCCTATTGACACCAATTATCCTGAAAAAAACGCGTACAATTCAAAATCTTGTATGTAACTGTGAGCATGTTTTTTCTCATCAGGTTGATTCTGGTTCTGTTTCCATTCAAGATACTCTAGCAAGAGGACAAGTTTATAGTAATGTCCAGTGCAAAAGTTGATACCGACAAGGTAGTGATATTTTTCCGGAAGGACGCACGTGACATTTAGGATTCCAGAATCGGGTGCGAGTCCCAAGAGTGACTGATAATATTATGTTTTCCAAGATATTCCTTTGTTCACCGAGACATGGACAATCAATCTTGATCTTAGTCTTGACGCTAATGTAGGTCGAAGACAAGAAGTTCAGGGCCATAGATGCTGGCCGGCGTTATGTGATCCTTCAAGGGAGAAATCTCTCGTTCCTTCGTAAAAATGTGACGCTGAATGGAACAAAATGTGAGATCATCCATCAATCGGACAGTGAACTTTGGGTTATAGACCCTTTCGGTCACGGGACGAGCAACGCGATGATCTGGACATGGTTTGGGCAAATACCAGTGCACATTTCTGAACTAAGCTCCTGTAACCAGCACAGACTGGCTCCTAAAATTATACTGAAAGCATTGTGGCATGTAGCTAAGTCTCAACCCCTTGTGCACCCTAGTTACCTTAAAAATTTGTTCTTGTGCTTTACAAGTGACTTTTGGAAGCTTTTTAGATATGGAAAATTACTCTTGATCTGTCTCTTGTTTGAAGAATGGAGAGGCAACGACTACTCCTCATTCAGCTGCGAATTTATTTCCAAAGATTGTACAAACCTGGGTACTTATGGCAAAAGTACTACCTGTCATTGGAGGTGATTCATGGGAAAAGCACCAAGATCGTTTGGACAACATTGTACAATGTCGGTGAAGTTTGAAGCTTTTTCCTTTTTGCCTAAGGATCCTCTTGCAAGGCAGCAGATCGCGTATTTATATTAGAGGAGTCCTTTCTTTTACCACTTCATGGCTGACTTTGAAAGTCAAGGAATGCTAACAATTTTCATCTCTGCTTCTTCATTGCATATCTGAATGGTACAAAAGGAAGAGTTAATTTAGGACAGTGGCACCATCGTTCCACAACTCTAGTGCATCTCCATTAAGTTGACATACTGTGGAGTTGTGGAATATGGCAGGTGTAAATGAGGGGGTGCCAAAGATAAAATTGTCCTCGCACTTGAAAGAAATAGGACGCGGTGAGGGTGATATTTCAGGACACATAAAAGAAGCTGTCATCATGGGCAATGAAGTGAAGAAATTCATGCAAAGTAGGTAAGTTTTTTGAATTTTAGAGCAATGACCATAATGCACGAATGTCAAAATTCTGTTCATTGAAATGTTATATATGTAGAAACAAGAGAATGAATAACCTGCAATTACAACTTGCTGAATAGTAATCTAGGTGGGTTTTCAGATGTAAACATTGGAGCATCATGTACCACTGTATCTACCTTATGAGATGACCTTTCAAAGTTGAAGTATGTTGAATTTGAGATAATGATCATGCATGTGCACTTCTCTCCAACTCGTTTGTGTCTAACTAGTGTAAAATTTCCAGTCTCCAGATTGACTACAAGCCATCCTTGACTTCCGACAAAATTGTCAAATTATCAATGCATCGAATCTCGAGAGGTGTCGCTGCAATGCATGGGGGTCGCTTGGCTGCACGGAGAGGAGTGGCTGGAGGACCTCCACCAATTCGTGGATGGATTCTAATTGGAATCGGTCTTGCTGGTTTACTTGGTGGGGTACCATATGCGGTGTATAAAACAGTAAAAGGTACTTATCACAAGCTGATCAGCTCTACTGATGCAGTATTGGATTTAGCAATCAAAGAGGGGTTGCAATGGGTATATTCTGCCACCAACAAAGAGAACAGTACGGAAGCTGTTTCAAAGGAGGAGAAACTTGAGTGGCTTGGTAAGTATGAAAATCTCACACAATCTTGAAAATGTTATGTTCTTCAAAGGTGCTTGGGTGGGGGCATCTCAACGCTAGTCTAAGTAAATGAGGATAATTTTGTCTACATAGCTTGCAAGAGAGCTGTTAACAACATGATGTATTGCACACCTCTTTGTAAAGTTGAAATCCAGCTTTGTTTCATATCTTGTCTGACAAACTTGCTTCCATTTTCAGTGGGCCAAGCCCCTCCTGAATTCACGACTTGGGTTGACAAAGTGCATTCCACACACCCCAGGGCAATTCAGCTCAAGTCCAATGAATTTCAAGAAGCAACACCTGAGTCCATGTTCAGGTTGTTAAAAAGGATTAAAATAGTGATGGAATCAAGATCCATCTACCAAGACACAGTTGCAGGAAAATGCTTTGTGGGTATACTTGAAGCTGAGGATATTGGGAAAAGTACCTTCATTAGGGTCAGTAAATATCCCCCCTTCTTTGACAAACTGACCACCAACCCAAGGTTATCTGACCTTAGCTATCTTATGAATTGTTCTCATAACAGCAGCAGTGTCCACCACTGTGCATCTGTTTTCAACATATTAAGAGTGTAATCACTTTACTTCCAAACTTGGTCTTCCTAGATTTTTTTTCACACAGAAGGTTTCTTTGTTCAGATTTTTGTTAATACTTGCAAGAGTTGGATTTTCCAGTGTGTATTTTAGGTCGTTTGTGGTTTGTATTACAATTTCTACTATTAACTAAAATCAATAGCATGGGTTTATGTTTTGGTTGGGTTAATTTGCAGAGAGCCTTGGTCAGGAATAAGTCTACCGGGCCATTACCTGAGGTGGGTATGGGTATGAATGATCACACCAAAATACCTCAACTTTACCAGGCGGAAAACAATCTTTGGCTAGTGGACTTTCCAGGTGGCAATTCAATTGAGGACTACGGTGACTATTGGCAGTATTTCTCAGCACTACCAAGTTTTGTTGTGTTACTACTTCCATTCGAGGTCCATACTACACCTCCACACCATTCCACTTCTAGACACAAAATATATTACGTATAACAGCTTACTCCTTTGCTAGTCTTATTCCAGCTGTAGAGGGGCTATGGGGAATGCACAAACATAAATTGACACTCTATTTTAGTGCAAATATGGATCAAGTTAGGTTTGACTTGAAGGTGATTTTTGGTCTCTACATTCTTACATATGGAAAGAATGCTGCATTGACATAAGTCAATGTTCATCTTGGCAATCTTCTTAACAAATAGACTTCATAATTTTCTGCAGCTTGAAACTATGAATCCAAAAATGTCACGTGGCATCTTAGGCAGGTGCATTTCTTGTTGCTGATTCATATAGCAATGTAGAATTAGTGGAATAACTTATTCTTACTCACAAGCCAAACTCTTTTGACAACAATGTGAACCTATGATGACCAGAGATATTAACCAAAATCTTTTTGGTGGTATCACACTACTAGTTTTTAAAAGTATGACACTTACGTGGAAAAACTTTTCCACAAAAGGAAGTCATGTTCCCTCTATATTGCATAATCACCTAGAGATCCATGTACATGTCAATTAAATTGCTCACAATCTGGGTAAGTTCAGAGTAGATTTTTTTTTAATGTGATAGGTACTAGAATTAGCCTTTTGCAAATATGTCCTGAAACAAACATTTAGACACACAATTACAAGTCAAAAAAATTGCTGTTAGACAAGAATATTATCTCCTCATCATTTTGGGGCCAAATCTTATGTTTTCTAGTTTGTACTAAATGTTGGATTCAATCCATATGCAGGGTGACCTAAAACAGGACCAAGAGGATATGTACAAGAAAATGGTGGCTGCACTCAATACAGATTTCATAGTTGCGTTCAACAAGGTGGATACAATAAGGCCAGATGCCTGTAAGAAAGGGCTTACAATCAGAGAATACTTCAAGGCACAAAGAAGGAAAACCTCCAATGCACTGGGTTGTCATGAAGATAAGATTCATTATCTATGTCTCGATCCTGACCCAGAGCTGCCTGGGAGATTCAAAGAATTGAAGGAGCAAGGCGTTCTCAGTTTTGAAGACTTTTATGGCAAGGTTTTGGACAATGTAAAGAAATGGCAACTCCAATCATTGTAGCTGCATACAAAGCACCACGGGCTCTGTTAATGTTAGTGACTTCTGCAATTGATTGACAAGCATGGGAACATGGAGACATGTGGCATGTTGCAGGAGGTGGATGTTTGTACAAATTTATTTTGAACTGGACTTTTTATCTAGAAGTAGACTTGTTTTCTGCTTGGGGACAAGCAGACATGGTAACTCGTTCAAACCACTCCTGGGTTGTGTTTCAATTCTGGTTTTTGTGACTATTGATTTCTTCCAAAGAGTTCTTGTCAAATGGTGGAATGCTTCTGAATTCAAAGAGTTTGCAGCTGACTCATCTGAGTTCAAATGTGCATGGGACTGAGCATGCTTTCATACTACATGTTCATTTCACCATAATGACAATTTTCATTCTGGTGAAACTGGGTCAATATACTTCCTCTCTCTGCAAAAGTTTGTTTTGGTTAGTCTGAGAAAGAGTCAAAGCATCAACTGGAGAACCTGATAGCAGTTTGTGAGTTTTTAGTCAATGCATCTCTAATATGTCTCTAATGGAAAATTTGAACACTTCAAAGGCAAATTCCTATTTGATAAATCTCAGTTTGTGTTCTTTACTCCAAGCTCTTGAAATTTTCAATTTAAATTTGCATTATTCACAAAAAATGTCCTCCCATTCAATAAATTTCAGTTTGTCACAATCCTTGTGCCACCAACTTGCAGCCTTGTGCTTCAAAAACTCTCCAGCCGCATTCCACTTGATTCTTGTATCAGGAGCCTGTGATTGTGTTTGTGCAGCATCTCCTTTGCACCATGGCCAGCAACAGTTTCTTCGATGCACTACTTGAATTGTAGTCTAAAGCAGGGATGTGATGTCAATTTCTGTCAGGTTCACGAAATGAGAATCCGCAATGATAGCATTATATTCAAGATTCATGAAAATTTTGGTATAGTGTAACTTTGCAATCTGATCACATGTGTATGATTGATTTCTGGCAAAATATGTCTGTAGAAGATAATGGCGTTAAGCAGAATTGTGGGACACAATTGTTTGAAATTTTTGAACTATGAGATGGCATGAAGAGGGTTTGAGTATGTCATTTGTTTCAGGCATATTGTTGCTGAATGTGTCTAAGGAGGATCTGGAGCAAGCACAAGGTAGTTAAGGAACATATGAGAGGTTCAAAGAAATACTTTGCTAGTCCACTGAGTAAATTCAAGTTGCGTTACTTGTGCCATAGCAGACTAGGCCAGCAAGCATATAAGGAGAAGCGAAGAATAAGATTATTTGCTGGCTACTGAGAAAAGAATTAAGGATTGAAGGAAAAGAGATGCACTCACCTGATAGGAAACATGAAAGAAACTCAGTATTGGTCTGCATGCACAGTCTGAGTTGGTTTTTACTACTCAATGTAACAATAGGCAGTGTGAGGTAGTAACATGGCATCAAGATGAAGAAGTCAAGGTGTGTGTCTTGGGATGAAGAAGTTTGGACTTAATCAGACGTTGAATCATGATCATGGTTTACATCTATCATGGCTGGATGTGTGGGTGTTTGACATTGTTAATGAACCTAGGGTGCTGAGAGTAGTAGTGCAACAACATTTATATGCTCCCATATTTGGTTAAACTATCCAAAAATGTAAAATATGCAAACAATTTTCTCATTAGGGTCTTGAGGCCACCTGGCTCAGAAATCTTGAAAGAGTGACATTATTGATGATCAATTGGCATATAGCATCTAAAATCTCAAGTGGTAATGAATGCAAATGAGCAAAACATTGGAGAATATCAATAGCATGTCTCTCAGTATCATTCTATTGTGGTTAGAAAGTGATGGGTGTGGAACATGGTCTGGTTCACATGATCTGCCCAACCAAACTAGGATTTGAAGGTCCTGAAATTCAGTCCAGATGGAACCAGATATGCGTCTTCATGATCAAATCAAGTGCAATGTTTCCTAGTGTGGCAATCTATGTGTACAGATAACTGTGTACATTTTGAGTCCATCAAGTTATTAGTAATTTCGGCATGCATCATTGGTTGTTTGCTTGACACAGTTATCAAAGATGGAGGGAGATCTGTAAGCATTGTCTATTTTTTTTTGCTTCAGCAACCATCTGGATGGCAAGTCGACAAATTTCATCTTTTTACTGTAGTTTTTATGAAAAGCATGGGGTTTGGGTCTTAGGATGCACGCACTGTATGACTAGTGTTTAGATGGGGTGGAGCTGCAGATTGGTCATTGAGGGTGTCTCACCTTGTCACACTCGACAATTCAGAAACAAAATCATTGAATTAATGGTGGCAACAATTTGTGGAGGTACATAATATGATTGTGCTTGGCAATACCCCATTTTGGGGGATGCCAAATAATATGCCAGACTCAAAGATCAGGACCTCATTTCCCCTAATTTTGAGTTTTCCTCCAACTTTGCAGCCTGCTAATTTTGAAATTATCAAAATCATCATCAATTTTAATCAAAACCTTTGGACAGAAAAGCTTCTTAACATTTGTCTCATTACATTTCTGCTACGTCAAATTGATCAACTACCAATCTATGTATACTGATAGGTGAAAAACACAAAGGCTTATATCTCCACCGCTATTGAACTAATGCTAACCTATCAGATGAGAATTAAATCGGCAGTCCACCAAAGTTCAAAGCAAAGATACTTAATAGGAATGATTATTTAGGTTCAACAAGTGTGATCTGTTAGGTGTGGTAATTCCAACACCACAACTGCTGTAAGGAAGACATGATAGGTATATAGAAATACATTACTGTGTTGTCCACACGATCGGACCAATTAGTTGAGTTGCTTTTGTCTGAGAATGGTCTTATTGTTCAATCTTGCAATGGGCAGTGCAAGGTACCTATATGGCATCAAGATGAAGAACTCAAGGTTTGTGCCTCTTTAAGCAAATGAAGCTCAGGATGCAAGAATAACACTGTATGTTGAATTGTGGTCATGGAAGTCTCTAAAGGTTTTACGTGAGTATCTGAAATTGTTAATAATATTGATATGCTCCCATTTTTGGTTGCACTATCCAAGATGTTTGTTTATGCAAACAATTTTCTCATTAGCATCTTGAGGTCCAAGGCCACCTTTCTCAAAAATCTTGAGAGCATAACATAATTCAGATTATCAATGGACATAAAACACGTAAGTCAATCCCAAGTGGCAGTAAAATTATAAATACAAATGAGAAAAACATTGGGGAGTATCAACAACTGTATGTCTCAGTAGCATCATCCCATGTGTTTAAACATGGTGGATGTGAAACATGGTTTGTTTCATATGGTCTGCTAAACCAAATTAGAATTTGAAGACTGTGGTTGTCATTTCTAGGTGTGAACTGCAACCCAACAGTTTTCAGTCAGAAATTTAAGATTCAAATTCTGACATGAATAGGATAAGGCCATTGCTGCAATTGACAAAGAGTTTTGAAACCTGAAACTCTGTCCAGAGGGAAAATCATGTGTAATGCATGATCTAATGGAGTGAAATGTTTCTGAGTGTGGCTCAGACATGAACACTGTCCAATGATTTCATGAAAGTCCTTTTTTCATTATATTCTGTTTTCAGCAGTTCTTTTCATTGGTCACACCACAGAGAGAGAAAAATGGTAGGGGTTATTTTGTGGATCCTTTGCAATGTGAAATCACATTTTGGAACAGGTAAATGAATTGCCTTGCCAATCTCCTTGTCTGCAAGAAGACAATGCAACTTTCTTGGTTGTTGTAATAGCCTTGGTGTGCACACACTGTGAGGAGTATATGGCAAATGGCAAATCAGGTCAAGTTCATTACTGGGTGTAAGGGAAATGCACAGTAACAAGCATGAGAAGACACAAAAGGTGGAACTTTGGCTTTGCTACTGTTAGAACTCCCATGACTGGAAGCAGAGACAGCAGGGTTGGCACATGGTGATTACAAAATAGCACATTCTTTTGAGGGTTTCAAGGCTTGTGAGGTATGTTGGATGTGGAATTAATCCCAGAAGAATGGAAATTGTGCTACAAATGGGACATGAAGACATCACTCCTGAAAGATTCGCATGTTGTCCATTCCTCAAATTTCAATGGAGTTGTAAACTAGCAATTCAAGAGCAAGCATGCTGATGAATCAACTAAATCAAAGTGGCTTTGAGTTGGACTTTCTAGTGGGTAGTAGGCTCATTGACATGTATACCACATACAGGAGCGTGGAGGACACTTGGAAAGTGTTCAACACCATGGCCAATAATCTCAATTCTTCAACTCCTAGAATTCCAGATAATATGTGAAATATGAACAGAATGCACCTGGCAGTGTTGTAGGGCACTTGAAAGATGGCTGATGTGTTCATGAACAGATCATATGACGCAGTTGCAGGTCCAATCATTGTCTTTGTAGAGAAAATTCAAGAGAGTGAAGGATACTTGTGTAATGTTCACCAAGATATACTCAAATTGTGGTCTCTTGGACTGCCATAATCTCATGTAAAATTTGGACAAGGACAGAGACAATTTGTGCAACAGAAAGTTGTGCAGCCTGACCTGGTCAATTTCCTGGTCACATTCATGGGGATTGTGAATACAGTGTGTGTCAGTGTACGGGTACTTGCAGATCATTCAGAGTAAATCCTAGTCTGATGTCTCTATGCAGTAGACTTGTAAATATAAATGTCAAATGTGACAGCATGGGTTGGATGTTTCAAGAGTGTTTCAAAAGATGGTTGCACAAAATGTGGCAAATTTGGAGTACTTCCCGGGGAATTTTGGTGGTAAGGAAGCTCTTGCACATCT